>JYMV01043245.1_pt1 | contig 40140 bp, 37 predicted proteins | sample 338911 | NCBI WGS metagenome assembly JYMV01 (sample SAMN03354496, study PRJNA234377) | hydrothermal vent metagenome | biome: Deep sea; feature: Hydrothermal plumes at the Eastern Lau Spreading Center, Western Pacific Ocean; material: Seawater | place: Tonga | collected 2009 | depth 2000 m m | reverse complement strand
GTTTAAAGAGTCAACTACTTAATTTTAATATGTAAAAACCAAATTTGGGTTGGGTTTCTATAAAGGTTGGGAAAAGTTTAGGTTATTTTCTGAATATTAACAATTTAACTTTAGCTTCAATTACATTCGGAGAAATCTACTGTTAAATCCACAATAAACACTGAAAAAATGTCAGTTAATTTTTCCGAATACGTTTCCGCCAATGACAATAAATGTCGGGCGGGGTATTATAGAAAGCCGTATTTTACCATCCAGGAGAATTACAATGTTCTTTGACCAAATCAAAGAAATTGATGGAAATCTTAAAGATCTTAGAGACCATCTTAAAACCATCGGACAAGGAGTGGACGTCCATTTTGACCAATTAGATGACATTGCTGCGCATATCATAGCACTTGAAGCCATCCTTCTACAGGTTATAAAAAAGGTTGATATTGATGCTGAGGCGGCAAAGGAGTGGGTTAGAGATAATACAGTAGAAAGTACCGGTAATGAAGAAGGCAGTGTTAAAGCCCAGGTGGTATTGAAAGATTTATTAAATAGATGATGAAGTTGAATAAATCTAGTTATAGTTAACGGCGCCCTTGATAGAAGTATCGTTAGGTTAAATTTTTTATACTATTTAAGTCAGCCACACTTCGAGTATAGGCAACTTGTACAACTGTCACAGTTTTCCTGGCGGATCAGGTTTGCTTGTCCACATCTGGGGCACTGGCGAAAAGAAAAACCAACTTCTGGATGTGGGTCGTTTATCTTAACCACCATGGAATTACTGTCTTGGTCATTTTGGATTGGCATTTCTTCACCTTGTATAAAACCTATGGAGATCATGTGGTCTTCGAGAACCTGGCCAATGGCTGCAAGCAAAGATGGTACGTATTTGCCTTGTAACCATTGGCCACCGCGTGGATCAAATACCGCTTTCAGTTCCTCAACGACGAATGAAACATCCCCACCCCGACGAAAAACGGCTGATATCATCCTTGTAAGGGCCACGGTCCACGCATAGTGTTCTGTATTCTTAGAATTGATAAATACTTCAAATGGTCTTTGACGTCCGTCCTGTAATACATCATTTACCGTGATATATAGAGCGTGGTCACTTTGAGGCCATTGTACCTTATAGGTTTTACCCTCAAGCGCGCCGGGCCGGTCTAACGGCTGGGTGAGATAGTGAAGATTACTCGCATCACCCAGATCTAACGGTTTAATACTGTCAGCAGACGGAGGTGATAAAGGCAATTCTGCTTGAGCACTTTTATCCATATTCGACGATGTTGTATTTGCTTCCAGGACGGCTCCGGTGACTGCGTTAGGGCGGTAAGTTGTGCAACTCTTGCACCCTAATCCATAGGCTGTAACGTAAATATCCTTAAAATCTTTAAATTGAATACTTTCAGGGCAATTTATGGTTTTTGAAATAGAACTATCGATATATTTTTGCATGGCGGCCTGCATCACTAAATGGTCTTTGGGGCTAAGTGATTGCGCATCGACAAAGGCGGAGGTGAGGGGTGTATTTTCACCTTTTAGACGGCGATAGAGGAGATAAGAGTAATCGGAAACCTGTTCGTCGCGGCGAGTGCCATCAGGCATGGTAACGTGTCTCGTGTAGGTAAAGCTGAACACCGGTTCCAAACCCGAGGACACGTTGTCAGCGAAGAGGGAGATGGTTCCGGTTGGTGCAATGGAGGTGAGAAGAGAATTGCGAATTCCCTTTTCTTTAATGGCAGTAAGGATGTCATCATCGAGATTGGGAATGCAGCCGCTGGAGAGATAGGCCTCTCTATTAAATAAGGGGAAGGAACCTTTTTCCTCCGCTAATTCAATGGATGCCCAATAGGCTGCCCTCTGAATTGTGTGCATCCATTGTTCTGTCAGGTTGACCGCTTGGGAAGAACCATATCTGACACCAGCCATAATCAAAGCGTCAGCGAACCCAGTTACCCCGAGGCCAATTCTTCTTTTGGCTTGCGCTTCTTTTTGCTGAGCCGCTAAAGGAAACTGAGATACATCAATAGTATTATCAAGCATCCGAACGGCAGTGGTTACGAGAAGCGTTAGCTCCTTTTCATCAATACGGGCTTTCTCAGAAAAAGGATTTTTAATCAATCTTGCTAAATTAATTGAGCCGAGTAGGCAGGCTCCGTATGGGGGCAAGGGTTGTTCTCCACAGGGATTAGTACCGTGGATTGTCTCACAATAGTTAAGGGGATTAAGTCTATTGATACGGTCAATAAAAATCACTCCGGGTTCTGCAAATGCATAGTTTGCCCTCATGATCTTGTCCCAAAGTTCCCGAGCGGGAAGGCTTTTATATACCGTTTTGTCAAAAGAAAGATTCCAAGCTGTATCTTCTTTAACGGCAGTCATAAAATCGTCTGTTACTAAGACTGATAAATTGAACATGCGTAGCCGTCCCGGTTCCTGCTTGGCTTCTATAAATCCCTCTATATCTGGGTGGTCACAACGCATTACCGCCATCATGGCACCGCGACGAGACCCTGCACTCATGATAGTACGGCACATAGAATCCCAAACATCCATAAAAGAAAGGGGTCCGGAGGCATCTGCGCCTACACCATTCACCGGCGAACCCTTTGGTCGTAGAGTAGAAAAGTTATACCCTATACCGCCACCCTGCTGCATGGTAAGTGCTGCTTCCTTGAGTGCCAAAAATATGCCAGACATATCATCCGGTATATTGCCCATCACAAAACAGTTGAATAAGGTTACATTGCGTTCAGTTCCTGCCCCTGAAATGATACGGCCAGCAGGCAAAAAACAAAAATCGGTCAAAGCTTTATAAAACTTTTCTTTCCAAAACTCCGAATCTTGTTCTGGCTCAGCTAAAGCTGTTGCTACACGGCAGAGTGTATCGGGTATAGTCTGATCTATTGGCGTGCCGCCTTCAGATTTGAAGCGGTACTTCATGTCCCAGATTTGGTGTGAGATAGATGTAAAAGCCGTCATTTAATTGTCTTTCGATCAAACAATGTCTGCGCAAATCATTTTACATAACTCCGAGTGCCGGCATTACCTCCTTCATTTGGTAAGGATAGACACCTTATCTAAATACTAGGGTGATCATATTAGTTGGTCAACAAATAAGTTCTTGTTTTGTTTCCATTGATTAGCCACAACTTTGTTCAAGTACAATAGAAAATAACTTATTGAAATATAAAGGTTAAAAAAGTTATCCACTGTAATTATGATTTTGTTGAATGCTTAATCAACACCTCGTTTTCCAATTTTCGTGTTGCCGACTCTATGCGTATTTCCAACTCCTTCATGAATGCTTTCCGTTCCATGTTTTTTGGTATTGGTGGTAAAAATTGTATGGTCAAAACTCCAGGTTTCTTTATAAAGAGGCGGCGTCCCCAAAAATAACCCGAATTTAGAGCAACCGGTATAACTGTAGCATTTGTCTGGGAATAGAGTGCTGCAATACCCGGGTGATAACGTCGTGTCTCGCCCAGCGCGACTCTAGTACCCTCCGGAAAGATGATGACGGAGCGTTTGTCGGCGAGGATAGACTTTGTATCGGAAATCATTTCACGCATAGCTGACGTGCCCCCACGTCGATCTACTACCACGTGTTGGCACTTGTCCATGTACCATTTCCAAAATGGGATGCGGTTCAACTCTCCTTTCATAACGTAGGCATTGTCTTTATGGTGCCAAAGAAAATACATAGTATCCCAGGCAGACTGATGCTTGGAGGCATAAATAACAGGTTCATTTGGAATATTTTCAAGGCCGCGTTGTTCAAAAGTGAGACCTAATAAATAGCGCATTAAAGGAAAAGACCCGTGGGGCCATAACGCTACGGCTTTGCGAAAAGTCTGTTTAGGGATGGGCATCAACAACCAAAGCGTGGAAAGCAAGAATATGGTCCAGCCGATGAAGAGAATATTAAACAAAGCTGAGCGAATAGCTAACAAGTAAGTCTACCTTTTAAAAATCTACTCTGTTGGGGGTTGTTCTTTAAGTAGGCGTACCGAGGAAATTAGAAACTTAATATATTCCGTCAGGATTAAGCTCGCTGTACCTGGCCAACGCCACCAATCATAACGCTTAAACTGTTTTGGAAAGACGGCGTGAGGGATAATCACGATATCTGGCATTTTATGATAAAATTCCTTAATGCTTCTCGGTATATGGTAACTCGCTGTCACGAGCCTTATTGACTTATATCCTTCACTTTTTAACCATGTGCTGGTTTCAGCCGCATTACCTTGGGTGTTTTCGGCGGTATAACCGAGTTTGATACAGCAGACCAGTTCTTCGGGATTACCTCTTGAGTGAGCTAGTAGCCGTCTTACATCAACTCCCCTATATACTCCGGAAACAAATAGCTTTTTGGCTCTTTTTTTGGAAAGAAGGTGTAATCCCTCTTCAAGGCGGCGGCTGCCGCCCGTAAGGACGACAATTGCATCAGTCACAGTGTTATTTGAAGTTTCCGAAGTGGGAATTTTCTCAATAAAGTCCAATAGACTTATCACTATACCGCCAAAAACCAAGACCAATATGACGCAAAGCAATAAAACTTTAATACGTGGGTGGTATTTAGATCTGCGGCGATTAATCATAATTAAGGCAAACTGGCCAAAGATTTGAGGACAGTCGTATAGGCTGTCAGCATAGCAATAATTGCGATCGTGGGGACAATGAGTACAACGCTGACCCATCCGGCTGCGTGTAGGGATATCTCTGGCATTAGATGGGTACCTAAGCTTGCAATGACAAACCTAAATCCAAAAAGTAAGGGTACCGAGACAATTATTCCCAACATTCCTCCTTTTACGCCTAGCCAGGCGGCACGGATGGCAAATTGATTGGCTATATAATGATCATGGGCGCCGATAACGTGTAAAACATTGATGGTTTCTCGTTGTAAACCCATGCTTGTGCGAGTGGTGAATATGACGGTACCAACGGTAGTAAGGGTTACTAATAAAACAATGGAAAAAGCTATAATTTCGATCGACCGTATGGTATTTGCCAAATAATTCAACCATTCCCTATGGTCATCCACTAGAATATCTGGAATCTTAGGTAGGAGAACCGCCCTCAACGTTTTAACCGATATATTTTTTGTACGGTCGATTTCCACGTTAATCACACTAGGTATAGGTAATTGCTCCAAAGTAGCAGCATCTCCCAACCAAGGTTTCAATAGTTCTTGCACCCCCTCAGTGCTCAAAGGGTCAGCCCGCTTGACGCCGGTAAGAGCCCTCAGTAGACGTAAAGTCTCTGTCTTTCGCAGGCCATCTGTTTTTAAGGATCTACTCACAGGTATCTGGACGGTGATTTTGTTACTAAATTCCGATCCTAAATTTCGTGTGATATCACTGAGTACAAATAGTCCAGAGATGGAAAGTGCCGCCAAGAATACCATAAAGGCTATGAGCCATGGCAAAAAACGGCCCGTGTCATCCGTATCAAATGATATATCAGAACGTTGTAGCATAGGAGAACCAGATTATTAAAATTAGATTGTGGCTTTCTTATCGTCACCAAGTTTGTGCCGGACAGATACCAATTTTTTTTTCATGGGACCTGTTATTTTCAGCAAACCTCCCTCCAACTTCATAACAGGACAGCCTGAGCCATTAGTCATGGCTTTATTGTGGGTAGCAATGACAACCGTGGTGCCTGTCTTATTGAGTTCCTCAAAAAGATGCATGATTCTGGCTGCAATTTGGTCGTCAACATTTCCTGTTGGTTCGTCGGCGAACAGGAGTTTTGGCCGAGCAATTACTGCCCTTGCAATGGCTACCCGCTGCTGCTGACCACCGGATAAAGTGGGTGGTCTCGCATCCATGTGATCCTTTAGACCCACCCAAACTAGCAATTCCTCTACATGCTTTCTTACATTAGCCTCTCGAATGCCAGTTACTCGCAGGGGCAATGCTACATTGTCGAAAGCGCTCAAATGAGAGAGTAGTCGAAATTCCTGGAATACCACACCTATGCGTCGACGCAGAGAAAGAGTATTTTTACGAGGCAAAGTGGAAATGTCGTGCCCAAAAATATAAACTAATCCGCGGGATGGTCGTAAGGCTAGATACATTATCTTCAAAAGAGATGATTTTCCAGCCCCGGAAGGACCAGTCAGAAAATGAAATGATCCTGGCTTTAGATCAAACGAAATATCTTGAAGTACCTCCGGCCCAATTCCATATCGTAGACCCACATTTTCAAATCGGATTATATCATTCATATCTAGTTAAAATTAGCGGTTAATTTGCATAATTACCTATAATTACAGATATGCCCAAACCAACTTTTAGTCTATAAGAAATGTTTAATTGAATGCTAGTTTAATAAATTACTATAGACAGGAAATTAGGATACAAAAAATGTTTATTAGTTTACCTCGTAAACCCATTAATAACACATTTTATGGGTTAACTTGCGTTGAATTTTGGATTTACCTATAAGTATTCAATATAAAATCGTTCAAGGTGCCAATGTTTATCAGCTGTCCCAAATGTTCAACATCCTACACCATTGATGGTCGTGACATTGATATTAGTGGAAGAGGGGTGCGTTGTTTCAAATGTGGTGAAGCTTGGCACCAGTACCCTGAACCTGTTGAGCGGGCCCAAATTTCTGAACCTCGTTTGAAAGTGCCTAAGCCAGAAACTGAGTTGAAGCAGGGAATCGCGGAAGTTCCTTCTTCAAATCCTCAATATTATGGGCCAGGTTATCCGCCTCCCAGTATGGATCCAAGTTCCGGGAATTCTCCCCCACCATACTATCCGCCACCACCTAATACAGATCCCGGTGCCGGACCATATTACCCGCCACCATACCCGCCATATTATCCGCCATATTATCCACCGCCACCACAGGCGCCTCATACTGGTGTTGATTTTGCGGCGCCTTACCCAACCGATGCGGCGCCAGCCGCGGCCGCGGCTCCGGGACAACCCCAACCCGCATCGCAGCCTAGCGCAAGTAGTGGTTCTTCGTCTGCATCTGACAATCCGCAGTTGGCAACAACTGACAATGAAACGACACCTACAACACAAGAAACGCCTGATGAAGACAATTTGCCGAGTGAGGAAGCACTGGCAGAGGCACTGGGTGAAGAGGATGACGTTGAGGCTATAGAATCTGCCACCCCTCAACCAAAGGAGGATCTTCCAGAGCTTAGTGAGGAAGATTTGGAGAATTTGGAAGATCCTGAACCCATAGGTGGAGCAGGGGGACAAGAGAAGGTGGAATTAGAGGAGCCGGATTTGGATCCGGAAGATCTCCCAGATCCTGATCCACTTCCAGCTGGTGCTGGAGAAAGTGACACAGTAGAGAAAAAACGAAGCTTCAAAGGAATAATAATTTCTCTTATTATTTTGATCCTACTAGGGGGCATAATTGCTGGATTAATTGTAATGCGTCATACCGTAGCAAGTGTTTGGCCGGGCGCTAACGGTGTTTTATATGATCTAATTGGCCTTCGAGTACCTCAACCAGGAGACGGTCTTGAACTTTCTTTGCGGAGCCCTCAGCGAAAAACAGAGGGTGGTAAAGATGTCATTATATTCGAAGTTATTATTCAAAATACAACCGATCAAACTCAGCGGGTACCAACTGTAATTTCAAGCCTTACTGACGCCGAAGGTAACCAGGTTCAGGAAATTAAAACTGAGCCCTCAAAGCCAACTTTGGAGGCCGGCAAGATTTTGAAATTTATTGCTGAGTTTCCGAATGCGCCAGCAGCGGCCAAGGAATCTATAGCCAAATGGGGTGACTACCCAAAAACTGGTAGTGAAAATAAAAAATAATAAGTATTTAGATGGTGGTTTCGTTTTTGGACCCTTGGAACAATGAAGCTTAATCTTGGGTGCGGATACAATAAACTGGATGGCTTCACAAATGTGGATAGCCAAGAAAGTTGCGAACCCGATATGCTTATAGATCTGGAAGATTTACCCTGGCCTTTCGAGAGCGATAGCACGGATGAGATAGTTTTATGTCATGTCCTGGAGCATCTAGGAGGAACATCTGACGTCTATCTAAAAATTATCCAGGAACTATACAGGGTCAGCCAACATTCGGCGCAAATATCAATTACTGTACCCCATCCGCGTCATGACGATTTTATGATTGATCCAACCCATGTTCGGCCAATACTCCCTGACCAGTTCTACATGTTTTCAAAAAATCAAAACAGGAAATGGAAAAAAGAAGGCTGCGCTAATACCGCACTTGCTGATTATTTAAATGTGGATTTTGAAGTTACCGACACGCAGTGGATACTGGATACTGATTGGAAGAGGCAATTGAAAGTTGGCGAGATTAGTTCAGATGAACTCGTACGACTGGCGACACACCAAAATAATATAGTGAAAGAAATCCAGGTAACGTTGCGGGTAATTAAAACATAGTAAAATTTGAAAATCGAAAGCCAATTAACCCATCTAGCCACTCCAAAGCTTCCGATATATCTACTCAACTAACGTTTATTGTCTGTAACTATTTTACTCCTTATAGCGGTTTTTAAAGCCAATCAGGTACGTTTTCATAACCTAATAAAGTATCAATTCCTACACGTTCTCGGATCACTGAAAATTTGTCATCCTTTACTAGAACTTCTGGTACAAGTGCCCGACTGTTATAGGTTGATGACATTACTGCCCCATATGCGCCTGTCGAACGAATGGCTAGTAGTTCCTCCTGATTAACCGCCGGAAATACTAGTTTGGTTGCAAACTTATCTCCAGTTTCACAAACTGGTCCGACTATATCTACCAAAGAGCTCTCCTCATTCTGAATGCGTTCGGTTTGTTGTGCTATTGGTAAAATCTCGTGTTGTGCACCGTATAGGGATGGACGCAATAAATCGTTCATCGCTGCATCTACTATTAGAAATGTCCGTGTGGGACCTTTTTTAACATAAATTACCTTGGTTACTAAAATGCCAGCATCACCAATAATTACCCGACCTGGTTCAAATAATAGGTCACAATTTAAATCTCCTAGGGTTTCTGACACTAACTGGGCATATTCTGGGGATGTGGGAACCGGTGATCCATCGTATGAGATACCAAGACCACCTCCGACGTCAAGCCGCTTAATTTCAAAACCTTCGGCCATTAATCCAGTAGCTAGATCGTGGAGCTTTAGAAAAGCGCTCCTGAAGGGCACAAGATCTGTCAACTGTGACCCGATATGTACAGCAAGGCCTATGGGTTCAATATATTCCATTTCCGTAGCTTGAGAAAAAACTTTGCTAACTTTAGGGCATTCTATGCCAAACTTGTCCTCTTGGCGGCCTGTTGAGATTTTATCGTGGCTTCCAGCATCAACATTTGGATTGATTCTAAAAGCAACTTGAGCGCTCTTTCCTAGTGACTGAGTAACTTCGTTTAGCCGTTCCAGTTCAGGCTCAGATTCGATATTAATTTGTAAAATATCTTTCTCAAGGGCAAGAGCTAGTTCCGACGAAGTTTTACCTACACCTGAAAACACAATTTTCTTTGGAGGCACGCCGGCTTCAAGCGCGCGTATCAATTCACCGTCAGATACTACGTCTGCGCCCGCGCCTAATTGAGCTAAGGTCCGAACGACAGCTATATTTGAATTGGCCTTGACTGCATAACAAATGGTGGACTGCATATGGTTAAGTGCATCTGCAAATGCCGCATAACGTGATTCAATCGTTGAGGTAGAATAACAATAAAAAGGTGTTCCAACCTCAGAGGCTATTCTAGAAATTGGTACTCGTTCGGCGTTCAATTCCCCATTCTGATAATTAAAATAACTCATTGACCCAAAGCATAACGAGGGAATGTCTCCACCTTTATTCCTCTATTTTGCCGGATTTGATTTGGGATAATTATAAGTCTCTCCTGGCGGGACAGTGGGCGCGTTCTTTCTACCGCAGGACGATAACAGCGGTAAGACAATCAAAACAAATAACAGTGTAAGATTTAACTGTTTCTTCATGGGCGTAACAAACCCGACAAATTATAAATACTTCGAACGCGCAGCAGCACACGCAACCCTGACATTCGCGGGCGCCGTGCCTCCAAAACTATTTCTAGAGTTTATAGAAATTTCTAACTTTAGCACTCTAAAAACATCTTCGGTTATTTCATTATCAACGGCCTGCATGTCTTTCAGGGAGAGTTCTTCTAATTTGCATTCCCTATCTTCTGCAATTTTGACCAGTGATCCTGTTATCAGATGCGCTTCCCTAAATGGTTTGCCAAGAGCTTTTACAAGCCAATCCGCGAGATCAATCGCGTTAGAATTACCGTTAATAGCTGCTTCCATCATAGGAGCAGGATTAAACTTGATCTCAGACAACATGGTGGCCATCGTGTAAAGGCAAAGTTCAAGCGTATCTGCCGTATCAAAAACGGGTTCTTTGTCTTCCTGCATATCCTTATTATAGGTAAGGGGTAAACCTTTCATGACAATCAGCAAACCATTTAACGCCCCTATAATTCTGCCAGTTTTAGCTCGAACTAGCTCAGCAGCATCTGGATTGCGCTTTTGTGGAAGCATGGAACTACCCGTTGAAAATGTATCTGGTAAAGAAACAAACCCAAAAGATGGGTTGCTCCAGATCACGAGTTCTTCTGAAAGCCTAGATAGATGGATGCCGACAATAGAAGCAAAAGACAGATATTCTAGGGCAAAGTCTCTATCTGAGACCCCATCCATTGAATTAGCCATAGGGTTGTCGAAACCAAGTAAAAAGGCCGTTTTGACTCTATCGATAGGAAAGGATGTCCCTGCAAGCGCCCCAGAGCCGAGGGGACACTCATTAAGACGGCCACGACAATCTTTGGCCCGTCCTCGATCTCTTCCTATCATTTCAACATAAGCGAGAAGATGATGCCCAAGTGTCACGGGTTGTGCAGTCTGAAGGTGGGTGTAGCCAGGCATGATGGTATCCGAATGCTCTTCTGCTCTTGAGATTAGTATCTCCTGCAATCTCATTAACGCAGCATCCGTTATGTCGATAGCATCTCGAACCCAAAGACGGAAGTCTGTTGCCACCTGGTCATTTCTTGACCGTGCCGTATGCAGCCTACCTGCTCCATCGCCAATTAGTTCTGATAGTCGGGACTCAATATTCATGTGAATATCTTCCAGCGCATTAGAAAATTCGAAAGTACCGTTTTCTATCTCTTTTTGTATGGTATCGAGGCCATCTGAAATAGCTGACCCAACCTTTTTTGAAATAATTTTCTGATCCGTTAGCATAGAAGAATGAGCCTTGGATGCCGCAATATCCTGATTATAAAGGCGCTGGTCGAAACCAACTGAGGAGTTTATTTGCTCCATAATTTGTGCGGGGCCAGAGGTAAAGCGACCTCCCCAGATAGCGCTTTTGCTGTCACGTATATCACTCTGACGCTTTTTATCTTTTCTATTCATTATAGATCACCGGTGTCTTAAGCTATCTATACCTTACACATGGTAGTAGTGAAGTGATTAACTGAAGTCTATGTTTGTTACATTTAGCTAGTCAACTTGTCGTTGTAATTAGTTGGTTAAGTTAGAGGGTAATATTCATATAACCAAAGTTAAACAAAAACACGTGGCTTTTGTAGTAAAAGACAAAAAGCTAACCGTTTGGAAGTATTGTGGTCAACCTTAGGACAATCTTTAGGAATTAAAGCCTCTATCAGGGAAGTTGGGAGATGTCGATACTTCATCTACATCACAAATTAGCCCGAACTTGAGATTTATTTTCGAATAATTTCCGGCCATTATAAGTTTTCAAATGCACCTAAAAAGCGTTGCTTGTTAGAATACTAATAATTCTAAGACAGTTCTTTGCTTTTAGCCCATGATACCTCTAAATTTCGCGCGTGGCGTGTTTAAGCCATTCGTGATTGATGTGGTCTAAATTTCTGTTGTGGGTATCAAAGACGCGTGAATGGTAGGAATTTAACCACGCTGCCTCATCACTGGATAGGAGTGCTCTCTCAACCAAGGATAAATCAATTGGTGCTACCGTTAATGTCTCGAAGCCTAACATTTTTTTGTTTGTTCTGACTTGATTGTCTATGTTTATTACGACAAGTAAATTTTCGATACGAATACCATAGGCTCCATGTTTGTAATATCCAGGTTCATTCGAAACAATCATACCTGGTTTCAAAGACACTCGACTTGGTGATTTAGATATTCGATGGGGACCTTCATGGACGCCAAGATAATGGCCAACCCCGTGGCCCGTACCGTGATCATAATCAAGCCCGGCCTTCCAGAGCGGGGCCCGGGCCAGGGCATCCAATTGGGACCCTGTGGTACCTTCGGGGAACACAACTGTTGCTAGGGCGATATGACCACTTAGAACACGGGTGAAGCGATCTCGCATTTCGTCGGTGGGGGTGCCTATCGCAATTGTCCGGGTCACATCTGTAGTGCCATCTAAATATTGGGCTCCAGAATCAACAAGATAGAGGCCATTGTTTTTGAGGGGCTGATTGGATTTCTCTGTGACCCTGTAATGAATTATGGCTCCGTTTGGGCCAGCGCCTGAAATGGTTGGGAAGCTGAGGCCTTGGATGTGTTCCCCTTCTCTACGGAAGGTTTCGAGGCGTTCTGCTGCGCTAATTTCAGTTTCTCCCTTCCCTGATCCTTTCATCGAAAGCCAGCCTAGAAAGCGGGTAAGAGCCAGGCCATCGCGGCGGTGTGCAGCACGAATACCTTCCAATTCAACATCGTTCTTGCAACTTTTAGGCAGGATACAAGGATCATCATCTGCTTTTAGTTTAGCGCCAGCCGCTTCCAACTTTAAATGTATGGCTTCAGCTGTAGTGGCGGGGTCAATAAGTATCTTTGCTTCTTTTTCCCCAAGATCATCAAGCGCAGACGTAAATTCGCTAATGGTTTGTATCGAGACATCATCCTTGAGCAATTCAGCAACACTAGGGCTAACTTTTCTCGGGTCGACAAATAGGTCCAATCTCGCATCCGCATGAAGGATGCCAAAAGAAAGAGTGAAAGGAGTATAGGGAACGTCGCCGCCACGCAAATTTCCGAGCCAGGCGATGGAGGCAGGTGATGTAATGATGACCGCATCGAGGTCATCTTTATTCAAATTCTTTGCTATTGCTGAGCGCTTATCGGAAGATGATTGACCCGTAAACTGAATTCCAAGAGCTTTAATTGGAGATAGTGGTTTGGCTGGCTGGTTATTCCAAATGATGTCGATGGCATTGGGTTCAATAGCCAGCAAATTAGCGCCAGATTTTTCTGTCGCCTTTTTTAAACGTAGGGCCCCATTTACGGTGTGAAGCCACGGATCGTAGCCCAGTGTGTCACCCAAACCTATTTTGGAAGAAATCCAAGTGTCCGGAGACATATCCGATATATTAAAGATCTCTAGTACATTCTCATCAACCTCATTAGCTGCTTGTAGGGTGTAGCGCCCATCGACGAATAGTGCGGCCTTATTTTTTAGTATTAGAGCGACACCCGCGGACCCCGTGAAACCGGTAAGCCATCTGAGGCGTTGGGCACATTTCGGTAAATATTCTCCTTGGTGTTCATCTGCAACGGGAACTACAAATCCATCCAGATTTTGGTTGAGAAGTTCCTTCCGTAAAAGTGTGATACGCGCTTCGCAAGGACATGGCGACACCAGACCGTTTATTTCTGATTTTCTAGCAGTGTTTAGCAGACAATCGAGGTGCCTGATTAATCTGGGTGAGAGGTTCAGAGCAGCCATGTCCATCCATGAGTTTTCCCCGCCATTGCCACCATCATCTCCCGGAGCGGCGACCACACCTGGAATGATTTCCAGCACTTGATCAGCTGTCAAATATGCGTCTGACTCAGCGAGTAAAGTGGATAAAACTTGATGAGGTGTTTGGTCCATTGAATGTTTTGGTCAGTTGTTAGGCAGGCGGTCTAATAAGGTAGGGATTTTTTAATCTGATGTTATGGTAAGATCCAACCCTAGGCTGTGCTTATTAATTTTTCTTATAATATTTTAATTTCTGGGTATGATAGGGTCCAAATAAATGTCCAATGGCAGCGTGTACTTTCGATTTTTGACGGGACATTTATTTACTCTACTCTTTGACTTTCTGACCATCGCGTTCAGATAAACAGTTTTTAAAATAGCGTCCTCTCTGCTTGTAGGCGTCAAATCGGGCAAACGAAACCTCAAGAGAGTTACTACCGCTACGATCATAAGAACTATCAAGCTTTAATTCACGATCAATTAGGGCGGTAGCTTTCTGCCTGCAGGTTGCGACGTCGGCAGCTAGGAACCCCGATGAGTTTTTCGTACGTTGATTAACTTGCGATGGAGAACAGCTAGTGATTAATATAATCAAACTAAACGCCAAAAATAATTTTCGTCGGTACCCTTCTTTAGTGATCACAATGACCTTCATTAGGTGTCTCCTAGTATGGCAATACAAACAGCATTAATGTATTAGCATTTTCGTAGGTCAAAACAAAAATTATTTATTGAAAAAGTTAAATAAGTCGATTTACTTGCGCTCAGCTTTTAAAATTTATTGAATCGAAGATATAGATCCGAATAGCCATATGTTGGACATAATTTGGAATCGTTTGGAAAGTTTAATAATTACGGAAAATCTTGATGACTACCGCTACTGATTTGAATGCACTGACAGTAAATATGGCGGAGACACTTCTTGGGCCCGCTTTATCTAGGGGGCAACATAATGACTTGGCTGTTATCTGTAGAGATGAACAAATTTCCTATGGAGAACTTGATAAAAGGGCTAACCGCGCAGGAAACGCATTTAAAAGATTGGATGTAAATATTGGTGATCGCGTTTTAATGATGGTTAGAGATACACCGGAATTTTTCTATATTTATCTTGGATTATTGAAGATTGGTGCAGTACCTGTGGGGCTCAGCACGCGGCTAGCCGCTCAGGATCTTGCTTATATCATAGAAGACAGTGAGAGTGTTTTATTTATTTTAGATCATTGCTTCTCGGAATTATATGCCGACGGATTGGCTTTAGTGACAAATGCGCCAACTACTATTTTCACTGATATGGAAATCGATGGGGCTTTGTATTTCCAAACGCTGGTATTGGAGGCTATGGAGGAATTACAAGCAGTTCAGTTGCAATGGGATTCTCCGGCAATATGGATGTATTCTTCGGGCACTACAGGTAAGCCCAAAGGCGTTGTCCATCTACAAAGAACGGTTTTGGCATCTACACGGCTTATGGGGGAGGTTTTGGGTGTTGGACCCGGGGACCGCATTTATAGCACCTCCAAACTATTTTTTGCCTTTTCTTTAGCTCATTGTTTTTTTGCTTCGTTACAGCTTGGAGCAACAACCATTTTGGATCCAGACTGGCCGGACCCGAACATTGTCAATTTGAACGTACAGCGGTTTAAGCCTACCGTAATGTTAAGTGTACCCACGTTCTATCGCCAACTCCTGCGAGACAACTTAGCGACTAAACCCGCATTTAAAAAAGTACGACATTACTTGACTGCTGGAGAAAAAATGCCTGCATCTTTATTCCATGATTGGATAAAGGCTACTGGCCGCGCTGCGCTAGAAGGTATAGGAGCGACAGAAACATGTTTTTTATTTTTAGTTAACCGGCCAGATAATTTTAAACCTGGTACATGTGGTCTACCCACACCCGGAACCGAGGTCAAACTTATCGGCCAGGATGGTGAAATAATTGTCGAGGCCGCCAGACCGGGTGTATTATGGGTGAGAATGCTCTCTCTAGCTTGTGGTTATTGGAATTTAGAAGAAAAAACAGAGGGTGTGTTTCAAGAAGGTTGGTACTGTACTAATGATATGTTTACGGTGGATAAGGATGGTATGTATGAGCATCAGGGGCGGGTTGATGACATGCTCAAGGTTTCTGGCCAATGGGTGAGCCCTTCAGAAATTGAAGAGCAAGTCCAGCAGCACCCCAAAGTTTTGGAAGCTGCTGTAGTTGGTGTTCCCAATAAGGATGGCTTGGTGCGATTGGCTTTATTCATAATAACACCTGAAGTTGGAACCAACCGTAAGAAGCTAGAAACAGAAATACGGGAATTAATCGTCAAGAATTTATCAATCTATAAATGTCCGCGTAATATCTATTATGTCGATAACATGCCAGTTACAGCAACCGGTAAGCTTAAAAGATTTGCACTTCGCGCATTGGTTGTTGGCGGGGAAACTGGCGTCTAATATTAATCTTTTATGCAAACACTAGTAAGGTTGGACGGTTGATGAATATAGCAATTGTCTTATCGCAACCTGGTCACGAAATTTAGAATGCCTTAAGGTCAGAAATAATAATACTAACCAAAAGTACTAGTGGCAGCATGTAAAATTGACAAATAAATCTAACTTGAATTTTGATATCCTTCTTACGTTGATGGGGTATCATTTGCGTCGTGCTCAGATCAGTTTTTTTAACGATTTTGAAAATTCGATGGGCGGAGTTCAAATAACACTGGGGCAGTTTGGCGTGATTACCTTTATCGCTGTAAACCCTGGCCTAACCCAATCGGCCCTTGCCCGTGCCGTTGGTATAGAGAGGTCTACTATGGTCGCGGTCATTCACGTACTTGAAAGCCGAAGTCTGGTGGAAAGACGCCCCTCACCTGTAGACGGACGTTCCTACGCATTGGTACGTAGCGCTGAAGGTTCTGACATGCTTAAACAGCTTAAGCCAATGGTTCTAGAACATGAGAAAAGAGTTACTGCTAATTTAGATCCGGAGGAGCGCTCTCAACTGTTACGGGTATTATCAAAGCTGACGCATGAACGCCACTGATGCTTAATAATTTCTCTAAACAAAATATTATATATTTATCCAGTTTATGCGATGAATAACTTGAATAGTTTTAACTCGGCTTGTGCTCCCTGGCTCTTTTGATCCGGAGTAGGTGTAGGTGTATTACAAATTAATATCTAAAATGGTGCGTTTTCGTATAGTTATGGTTGCCATACTTTGTTTGGGTACGCTTGTGGTACTATACTCGATATACTGGTACGCATTCGCCGAAAACCTCAAAGAAAACATAACATTATTTCTCCTTGATCAAGTTCGAGAGGGTTTTGACGTTAGTTTTGAGCAGATCGAAGTTGTCGGATATCCTACTACCTTCCGTATTATAATGAGTAGTCCGAGTTTGGCAGCAAAGTCGGTATCTCAATCGCATTTGGATGTTAGTTGGCGCTGGAAGGGGGCTCGTGCAATAGCTGAAGTAAAACCATGGAGTTTTAATAAAGTCCGCGTCAATTTATCTGGTGATCATGAAGTTTTAATTGATACATTTACAGGACATCATGAGTATACTGGTAGTGTCGCAGGTCTCATCGTTGATCTTGAGTTACATGAAGACGGTATGCCCGCATCTGCTCGGTTAATTGGCACCGGTTTGCAATTCACCTACGGCCATACCAAAAATAATATTAGTATTAAAAAAATCCGTTTAATGGCGGAGAGACTTTTCTCAGATAATTTTTCGAGCAAAATTCCTACTTTAAATATTCAGTTTGATCTAGAGGAATTAAACTTTGATGGGACTGGGGCGTTACCATTCGGAGATGTCATTAAACGTTTGTCTACTAGCATAAAGGTGTTTGGTAAAATTCGTAGTCCATTTGATATTCTGTCTCTAAAAAAATGGAGTGACGACGGTGGCATTATCGAGTTTGAGTCTATTGAAGGTAACTATGGACCCATCGAGTTTAATGCAAATGGTACTCTAACATTAGATGATAAGCTCCAAATACTAGCTGCCTTTTCGACAAAAGTTAGAGGTGTTATTGTTGCAATTGACCGGTTAACGCAGGCACAGATTATTCAACCTTCCGACGCGGCTATGGCAAAGATATTTTTGAGTATTTTTTCAAAAAATTTGTCAGATAATGGTTCACCCTTTGTTACTCTGCCGTTGAATATCCAGAATGGTCAGTTGAGTATTCACCATGTCAAGCTGTTAAACGTTCCAAAGATTGAGTGGCTTAAGACACTTAAAATTGAGGATGGTTTGGGATTTGTTGAGGAATGATCACTCGTACATTTTTTCTTGATTAGCTTCAATAACTCCCCGACGAATGGAACGTGTCTTTAAAAAGAACTCATAAAGGGTATCATGTTCATCCCAGCGGATAGCTCTTTGTAGAGCAGTCAAATCCTCGTTGAAGCGTTGAAGCATCTCTAGAATTGCGTCCTTGTTGTTCAGCATAACATCACGCCACATTGTTGGGTCTGATGCTGCAATACGGGTGAAATCACGAAAACCACCAGCGGAATATTTAATTACTTCGTTCATAAGAGATTTTTCTAAATCCGTTGCAGTGCCTACTATGGTATAGGCAATCAAATGCGGAAGGTGTGAGGTCATCGCCATCACCTGATCATGATGAAAAGGATCCATAAACTCAACGTTGGAGCCTACCGCACGCCACAAGTCGGCAATCTTGTTCACGGCTGATTGATCTGTCCCCGTTGGGGGAGTAATCACACACCATCGGCCTTCGAAAAGTTCAGCAAAACCTGATTCCGGCCCCGAATGTTCTGTCCCAGCAACAGGGTGAGCGGGAACCAGATGAACCCCTGCAGGCAATTTTGGGCTGAGGTCTCTTATTACTGAAGCTTTTACAGATCCAACATCGGTTAAGATAGCTCCGGTCTTTAAATTTGGTGCAATACTCTCCATGATGCCCGCGTATGTGCTCATTGGTGAGCAAATCATTACTATGTCAGCACCCTTGACGGCTTCGTCCAAATTCAGTGTAACGCTATCCGCGATGCCTAGACTAACGGCCGTATCTAGGCTTTTCTGGCTCTTTGCTGTGACAGACACAAAATCTACCAACCCATTCATTTTTATAGCTCTAGAAATAGAGGATCCGATTAGGCCGATACCAATTATAGCGATACGGTTAAAAATCGTTGTTTCTGACATATCCGACATCGATTATTCCATAAATTCTTGAAGTAAGCTAACTACTAGGCGCATTTCATCTTCTTGGCCAATAGAAACTCTCAAGGCATCCGGCAGGCCATAACCACTTAATCCCCGAACGATGATACCACGTGATTTTAGAAAAGAATTTGCAGCTTTTGCATCTTTGTGAGGATGTTCTGTATCATCATTGGGTTTCTCTGGAAACCTCAAGAGCGCAAAGTTGCAGTAGCTGTTTGGGACTACTAATCCGGCAGAGCGGCATTGTTCTATTGTCCACGCTAACCACTTGTTGTTGTGGGATTGTGACATTTCGATAAACTCTTCATCGAGAATGGCTGTTGCACCTGCTACCTGTGCAGGATAAGAAACGTTGAACGGGCTTCGCATGCGATTAAGTACGTCCGCTACCTCTTCAGGAAAATATCCCCAGCCGAGACGCACACCACCCATGCCATAAATTTTTGAAAATGTTCGAAGCATGGCAACATTCTTGTTAGCTCGAACAATGTCTATACCCGCCGAATAATCCTCAGAGGAAGTATACTCAGCATAGGCAGAATCAATGACAAGTAGCACCCCCCCCGGGAGACCCTCATGTAAACGCTTCAGTTCGCTCTCCGGCAGGTAAGTACCTGTGGGGTTGTTGGGATTAGCGATAAAAAGAAGTTTAGTATTTTCTGTTACCATCTCCAGCAAGTTGTTTACATCTATAGTGATATTGTCCTCATCTGCAGTGATAATTTCTGCACCGACCGTTCGACCATAGATTGGATACATAGCAAATCCATGGGCACTGCATAAAATCTCATCACCGGACCCAGCATAAGATCGGCATAAAAGGCTAATTAATTCATCGGATCCGCATCCGCAGATAATTCTTTCAGTCTCCAAATTAAATTTCGAAGAGAGCAATTCACGGAGTTGTAGGCTGTCGCCATCCGGATAACGATGGTAATCCTTTGCTGCAGTTCTCAACGCCTCAATTGTTTTTGGGCTTGGACCAAAGGCCCCTTCGTTAGAGGCGAGTTTAATTACTTTGCCCATACCTTCAATTTCTGACTCACCCCCTACATAAGGAGCAATCTTATTCAGGCCTTCTAGGGGTTTAGGGGACGACACGGAGGTAGATCTCCTTGAAAGAGTATCGTGAAAAAGTATTAACTTCGCGTTCGGATCAGTCTACAATTCTGAAAGGCAGAGTGATAATCCCCTGTGTCCTTAAAATCAAAGAAAAGATTGACAGAAGTGTACCTGATTCATAGCTATGGGGAAAATTGATCGTAACGTGTTAGAGCTCAACAACCAAATTTGCTGATAGCAAGGGCGTTATAAATGCCGCTTCAGTTGATTGAGTAAGATAGACAGATAATACTGTCATTACGAGAGAGGGCAGAATTGTTGGAAAATGATCCTGAGGCTCAGGCCAATGTGTTCCTTGGAGTGCAAAGGCCGTTACGCTTGGAGTGTGGTGTTGAGCTTAAAAATTTTCCAGTTGCGTATCAGACCTATGGAAAATTAAATACTGAAAAATCAAATGCTATTCTTGTGTGTCATGCTTTGAGTGGCGATCAATATATTGCAAACACCCACCCCTTGACCGGCAAGTTAGGTTGGTGGGAGTTAGCTGTAGGTCCTGGAAAGCTCCTAGATACAGATAAATATTTTATAATTTGCTCTAATATCTTGGGTGGTTGCATGGGGACTGCCGGGCCAAGGGAAATAAACCCGGATACTGGAAAATGTTGGGGGCTAGATTTTCCAGTCATCACTATACGGGATATGGTTCACGCCCAAGCTATGCTACTTGATCATCTCCAAATCGAAACACTATTCTGCGCAATTGGGGGATCTATGGGGGGTATGCAGGTGCTCGAGTGGGCGGCAACTTATCCTGAGAGGTTATGCACAGCAGTACCAATCGCTTCAGCGTCTCACCATTCAGCGCAGAATATTGCCTTCGATGAGGTGGGACGACAGGCTATTATGGCTGATCCAGATTGGCGCGGCGGGAATTACCAGGAAGAAGGCACTATTCCTTACAGAGGTTTAGCCATCGCTCGCATGGTAGCACACATTACTTATTTGTCTGAACCTTCTTTGCAGCGGAAATTCGGTCGACGTCTCCAAGATAGAACCGCCGTTACATTTGGTTTTGATGCGGATTTCCAAGTGGAAAGTTATCTCCGGCATCAGGGTAGTACATTCGTCGACAGGTTTGATGCTAATTCGTATCTATATATCACACGAGCCATGGATTACTTTGATTTAGAAGGACGCTATAACGGTGTTTTGGGTGATGCATTTCGGAATACTAAGACTAGGTTCTGTGTAATATCGTTTTCAAGTGATTGGCTATACCCAACAGTGGAAAGCCGCCGGATAGTACATGCACTAAATTCAGTAGCCGCCAATGTAAGCTTTGCGGAGATTGAGTCCGATAATGGGCACGATGCATTTCTGTTAGAAGAACCCGAGTTTTGGAGAGTACTCTCGGGTTTCATGGATGGTGCAGCGGAACATTTTGGTTTACCTAATTATGCGCTTTCAAAGACGGATTGATTGTAGATGGTTATAGAAAAAGATAGGCGGGTGATCCGCATAGACCTGCAGTTGATAGCGGATATGGTAGTGCCAGGAAGCCGTGTATTGGACGTTGGTTGTGGCGATGGTTCGTTATTGGATTATCTTTTACACGAAAAGAACGTCGATGGTCGGGGGATTGAGTTAAGTATGGATGGCGTGAATGCCTGCGTTTCCCAAGGATTATCAGTGATCCAGGGGGACGCAGACAAAGACTTGTTCAATTATCCCAATAGTGCATTTGATTACGTGATTTTAAGCCAAACTTTGCAGGCAACTATGGCCCCGCGAGAGGTATTAGAGAACCTCTTGAGAATTGGGAAGCGCGCTATTGTATCCTTTCCTAATTTTGGCTATTGGCGGGTTAGGGCATCTCTCGCGCTCCGAGGTTGCATGCCCAGAACCAAAACATTGCCTCACGAGTGGTATGATACCCCCAACATACATTTTTGCACAATCCGAGATTTCGTCAGGCTTTGCAATAACCTCGAAATCAATATTGAAAAAAGCTTGGCGATCAATAGCCGTAGGTTAGGTTCTGCAATTGGTTCAAGAACCTTTGCAGCAAATTTAATGGGAGAACAGGCATTGTTCTTGCTAAAACGAAATTCGGACTGAGTGTTTTTTTCATTTTTTACGGACTTGGTAGGGTGGAATAGACCTTTCGGAGAGACGCTGCGCCTAGTGTTGTTCCAGCGTAAATTTGCTTGCTCGCCTCTACAGAGATAACTCCTCCTAAAGCCGAAAACCAATATCTACCAATACTTTCCCAAGCCAGTGCCGATGACATTACCATGCGTGATTTAGACGGCGGCACATAAAGTATACCATTTGAGCTGATTGGTATGAACATAGTATCGCGGAGTAATCGACTGAGTTGGTTAGCTGAATAAGGCTGGCCACAACCAAAGGGCGTACGTTCTAGCTGCGCCCATATGCCGCGCCTGTTGGGAGTAACGACAATGATACGTCCATTTCCGGATAAAACACGCCAAACCTCGCGCATCATTGGTCGGACGGATTCTACACATTCCAAGGCGTGTATGATGAGCACCCGATCCATTGAAAGATCTGGAAGGGGAAGTTCCGCCTCCGATGTCAGACAGGATTGGCTGGCTACTTTGTTGGGTTGTTGCAGTATTCCCTGAGATACAGGCATAACCGAAATCACACGTTTAGCCTCACTGCGGAAAGCGTTTAAATAAGGTGGACAATATCCGATGCCCAAGACATTCATATTTTTTACCTCAGGCCAAACCTCTCGTATGTGCTTCCCAATAACCCGTTTAGTTGTTAGGCCGAGAGGAGAAGTATAAAACTCATGTAAATTAGTTGCATCTAACAACATATTACGGATTCTTACGCTATTGTAAGTAGTCCGTTTATCATGGTTAAAACCTGGGAGAAAAGACATACTTTCTCAAACTGAGCGGGCAATAAATCTTATAATTCGCAAAAGTTTTTAATTTCAATGATTTTTAACTCCCAAAGTATATGATAGTTTGAACGATATTTCAGTGCACGGTTGTTTGGTGATTTCTGAAGGAGGGATCGCTGAACGGAATACCGATATCCACTAGTTGCCAGAATGGCTGACATTTTGACTAAGGAATCCATGGCATGGCTTCCAATCCAGCCGCGGCAAATGTCACCAGTCGATCTTCGAGCTTATCTCGGTCGGATCAAAGTCTGCAAATGGGATCATCCAGACAAATTGGAGGATCACAATTTGGGCGGGGGTTCCCGGTAGACTTTGGGGCTTCGGGCAATACTATGCGGCCTGAGGTGGATACGTTGTACAGAATACAAGTAGCCGGACACCGACCTCAGGTAGATGGCAGCTTTGAACGCGATCACTTGGAAACGAGATCTTCCAAGTATATATATGGCGATTATTGGGAAGCATCCCTTACCGTATTCCCACTCGCAACATTTGAGGCTCAGCTCTACATGCAAATGCTTCCAGAGGTAGAAAATGTTCAGGTGACCCCCTATCAAGGAAATGAGGCCTATAGCGCGACCAAGGGTATTATGGAAGAGACGTCGGTTAGTTACAATGAAGAGGAAAACCTTATAGAAGAAAATCAAATTTCTTTAAGTATAAACATTATAGCTTAATGCATAATCTATTTTAGCTCCCTAAGAGCTCGGAAACCAATCACGTAACTGAAAACCCTGGTGTCATTGCGGGCCCGATAGGCAGATCGAGACACTCTGGGCAGGTAATACCAAGCACCCCCTTTTATGACTCGGCTAAGACATTCTGAATTTACAGTGGGCGACCCATCTCCTGAGACGTTTTCGTGGTTATTGGTCCAGCAATCTTCAACATATTCAAGTAGGTTACCGTGCATGTCATAGAGCCCCCAAGGGTTTCCTTTAAACGATCCCACTGGTGCAGACATTTTACCACTCCACTTTGTTCCACAGCCTCGACAATTGGCATTACCTTTTATCATTTTGTTGCCCCACCAGTATTCAGTGGTTGTCCCTGCCCGAGCAGCGTATTCCCATTCCGCTTCTGACGGAAGGCGATATAATTGGTTAGTCTTATTACTAATCCAGGAAAAATATTCTTGGATATCCGCGTATAGAACGTTAATTACCGGGCGATATCCTCGCCCCCAGCCTCGATCATGAACTTTTCTTAAGCATCCACCTTCTGCGTGGCAGACATCCCACTCGTTAAAGGTTATTTCAAAGCGGCCGATAGCATAAGGTTTGGCAATGGTAATTTCTTGGATGGGTAGTTCGTTTTTCTTGCCCTGACTTGAGCCCATGTTAAAACTTCCAGAGGGGATAACGATCATCTCTGGACATGCTGTACAATCCTTAAATAGGTTGCCAGGCTCTAGATCATTTCCAGCGGACATTTTAACTAGCAAAGCTGTTATGAAAGCAGCCAAACAGCAATGGAAAAGAACATCTTTCGTTTTCCGGTAGATAAAAATGAGATAGCTTTTAAGATCTAGCATAAGATATGGCCCACCTATGCAGAAATGGGTACTTTAAACAACGATGGTAATATCTATAGCGTCGGTCGAAAAATAATCTAATCAACCGTCCAGGTCGACCCCTGACGCAAAAGCGCATTCAGATCTGCTTCTGGTTTATTTTTTATTTCGGATTTCAGTTGTTCGTGGATTGCTGTTTCATATGTGGACTTTTGGTTACAATAGAGGACACCAATAGCAGTTGGAAAGGCAGGAGATTTCATGTCCGCTAGCAGGTGGGCCATGATTTTATTTGTTTCGTCATGAATAGCTATGTCATCCTTGGTGACACCATTTTGACCAACGGTCACAACTTCCAACGCCATTTGTCCGGGAACAATACGAAGCCCCTTGCTGTTTTCCTGTCCAAACATCAATGGCTTATTATGTTCGCACACTATTTGTTGGTCGATTGCCACACTTTTTTCTGTGAAATCATCAAAAACACCATCATTGTAAACGATGCAGTTTTGGAAAACTTCTACGAAAGAAGCCCCCTGGTGGGCACGTGCCCGTTTGAAAACTTCTGGTAGATGTTTCAGCCGGCTATCGATTCCACGTGCTACGAACTGTGCGCCACAACCCAGAGCAAATTCTACTGCCGATGCAGGATGGTCAACCGAACCAAGTGGTGTAGAGGGTGTGCGGGTGCCAATTTGCGATGTTGGGGAATATTGGCCCTTGGTTAAACCGTAAATCTCATTATTAAATAAGATAAATTGCAAATTCACGTTGCGGCGGAGCACATGAAAAAGATGATTGCCGCCGATTGAAAGGGCATCCCCGTCGCCAGAGATTACCCATACATCTAGGTCTGGATTAGCAAGCTTGGTTCCCGTGGCAATAGCAGCGGCACGGCCGTGTATGGTATGGAAACCATAAGTAGCCATATAATATGGAAATCGGGCAGCGCAGCCAATACCTGAAATAAAAACTGTCTTTTCACGTGGAGCTTGAAGTTCGGCCATGGTATTTTGCATTGCGCGGACAATTGCATAGTCACCGCAGCCTGGGCACCAGCGCACTTCTTGGTCAGTGGCATAGTCCTTTGCTTTCAGCTTGTCAGGAGATATTTGCACGTTCATCGTTTAGCTCTCCAAATGTTTTTGGATGGCGGAGGTGATTTCTGAAACTTTGAAAGGTTGGCCGGATATCTTATTTAAGCCGATGGCTGGTATTAAATATTGGCTTCTAATTAAAGTGACCAGCTGGCCCGTATTCATCTCTGGGACTAGAATCTTGTCAAACCCATTGAGAAGGCTCTTAAGATTGCTCGGTAGCGGCCAAATATGACGAAGGTGAACATGGGAAACTTTCTTTCCATTTGAGCGAGCCCGTTGAACAGATCGATTGATCGGGCCGTAGGTGGATCCCCATCCGACAACAGCCATATGACCATTTTCTTCGCCCATCTCAATATCCTGAAGAGGGATGTCACTGGCGATATTATCTATCTTTTGTTTGCGAATATCGGTCATTATTTGATGGTTTTCCGGCTCATAAGAAATATCCCCCGAGGTATATGACTTCTCGATGCCGCCAATACGGTGCTCTAGACCTGGTGTGCCTGGGATAGCCCAAGAGCGGGCCAATGTATCATCATTTCTCTGGAAGGGATGGAAAGCCTGTGTTTCAGAATGAAATTCCACCTTCATGTCTTCAATACTGTTTATGTCTGGAATAAGCCAAGGCTCAGAGGCGTTAGCCATATAACCATCAGCTAGCAACATAACAGGGGTCATATATTTGGTCGCAATTCTTGCAGCTTCAATTGCCGTATTGAAGCAATCTCCCGGAGAACGGGCAGCAATTACAGCGAGAGGACTGTCAGCATTCCTTCCAAAAACCGCCTGGTAAAGGTCAGATTGCTCGGTTTTAGTAGGCAGGCCAGTGGAGGGACCGGCCCGTTGTACGTTAAGCACTATAAGCGGTAGTTCTACGGAGACGGCGAGACCAATAGCCTCAGTTTTCAAGGCAATTCCTGGTCCCGAGCTTGCCGTTACGCCTAATGCGCCGGCATATGAACCGCCGAGGGCAGCACAGACGGCAGCGATCTCATCTTCAGCCTGAAAGGTTATGACATTAAAATGTTTTAGCTGTGACAACGTATGAAGAATGGCAGATGCTGGAGTAATAGGATAGCCGGCGTAGACCATTCGAAGGCCTGTTTTCTGCGAAGCGGCAACCAATCCCCAAGATAACGCTTCTATCCCTGTAACTGTCCGGTAGAGGCCTGGCGGAATATCCGCCTCAGACACTGTGTAAGCGCTGCGCTCACCTGAGATCTCCATCGTTTCGCCGTAAGCGTGACCAGCGTTTAAAGCTGCCACGTTTGATCGGGAAATATCCTGCCGGTTTTTAAACTTTTGATTGAGCCAGTCAATAGTCGGCTGGCGATCTCGGTCATAGAGCCAATAGACTAGACCCAGTGTCCACATATTTTTGCAACGAACAGCTTCTTTTTGACTAAGACCATGTTCCTTAACAGCTTCCAGGGTGGCTTTCGTGATATCTATAGCTATAACCCTGTGGTCACCTAGGTCATCGTTTGCAATCGGGTTTGTGTCGTAGCCAGCCTTCTTTAGGTTTCGTTTGGTGAAGGCTCCGATGTCAGCAATTATCAAGCCGCCCTTATCTAAGTCACCAATACTCACTTTTAACGCCGCTGGATTAAAGGCAACTAAAACATCCGGGGCATCTCCGGCAGTTCGGATTTCACGAGATCCAAAATGAATTTGAAATGCCGATACGCCGAAGGTTGTACCCGCGGGTGCCCTGATTTCAGCCGGAAAATCTGGAAAAGTGGTTAAATCGTTACCTGCTAAGGCCGTTGTAAGGGTAAATTGACCGCCGGTAATCTGTACGCCATCACCTGAATCGCCGGCAAATCGGACCACGACATCTTCTAATTCTTTTCTGACAGGCTTATCAACCGATAGGGTAGTCGCGCCTTCCATTCGTTTTATTCTCCTAGGATCTCTAGTGGCCGTATTTCACCGTTAAACCACGAGACACTTTACACAGTTCAAATTACGAATACACAGATAGCCTTGCCGGGGCTCGCGGCCATAACATGTTTATGACATTTTCGAAGTATTATTAGCTCCGGAATTACAAGCTGAATAGACCACTGTATTATCATTCAATGTGACGACCGTAAACTGTAATTACCCAAAAAAATACACTCAATTGTTAACATTCTGAATATTTAACTAAAGGGCCGCAATATTTAAAAATTATTTGCACGTAAAGTATTACCTAATGCAGCAAATTCGTCGGCGATCGATTGGTAGATTTCTTTTTTAAAGGAAACTGCTAGCGAGGGAATAGTCTCAAGCTCCACCCATCGCCATTCAGAAAATTCTGGTTTGTCTACGTCGGAAGGTTTAATGGCGGTGTCTTCGCCTAGAAATTCCATGGCAAACCATTTCTGTGTTTGTCCGCGGAACCGGCCATTCCAGATTTTATCAGCCAAGTACGATGGAAGATCGTAATGATGCCAGTCTTTTGATTCTGCCAGGATTTTCACGTCAGCTGTGCCTATTTCCTCTTCTAGTTCCCTTATAGCGGCTTCGCTAGGAGTTTCTGTTTTTTCCATCCCACCTTGGGGCATTTGCCAGGCATTTTCCTTTTGATCAAGACGTTGGGCAACAAATACCTGTCCTTTCTTATTAAACAAGGTGATACCAACACAACGTCTATATGGCCGTTTCTCAAATTCAGTAATTGTCAATCTGGATACCCTAACTACTGTTTTACTTTAGTTTTTTGGCAGGGTTTTCTGGTGACTGTAGGAATTCGTCTCGCACGACAGCGCTGATTGGCGCTAGATCAATCATTTTGCCCTTAAGTGTTTTTGCCCATCTTGCAATTTGCATTATTGTTGCTGGATAAGTTTCTCCTATTCCAATGGCGGATTGATTTTTTTTTGCCAAACCGATCGAGGATTGATTTTTTTTTGCTATTTTCTCAAGCTGAAGAAGGTTTTGCGCAATTTTTACACCCGATGCATCGTCATCGATAATCATGTCACTACGGGCATGCGGTAGAGAAAAATCTGCAGCTAAACGAATGCCTAGTCCGCCTTTAACCAGCCCGTCATCTACGAACAAAAGTCCGCGGTCTTTTAAAATCTTTATAATTGGTTTGAATGCAGCTTCTGAGGTAGTGAAGCGAGAGCCCATATGTTGAATAAAACCTACATATGCCTGGGATAAGTTCATGATTGAGTATAGGCGGGCTACATTTGTTTCAGATTTGAAGTCGGTCAAAAGAGACAACGGTCCAGGGTCTAAGGAAGGAAAATCAACCGGTTCCATGGGTAATGACATAAGTGTTTCGTGACCTGCCCCACGTGCTAGGCTGGCCCACTCTTCTATCCCCTTGCCATATGGACTGAAAGCGAGACTTATGGCTGCGGGGAGTTTGTTGATAGCTGCTAATGTAGCATTTCGGTTGAGGCCGACACCACGGATGATAATACTTACGCGGGCATACGGAATCGTTGTGGTTTCATCTCCTTCACCTGTTTTGATTTGTTGAAGGGTGGGGGTAAAAGGATGGTTGTAAGTTTGCCAGGAGCCTTTGCCGGTGCTTGATAGTTTGGGTACTACCTTATCGTCAATTGTCTCCATAAGACTTTCGTCGGGAGCGGTAACAGGGTCTGATTTCTGTTTCAGTGGAATGGCGTTGTAAGCGGCAGCGGTCACAGACGGCATGGCAAGGCCTTTTCCTGGCACAGTCCGAGCGCCGATGACACGAGCTGTTAATACTTTAGTGTCAGTAGCGCCCGGTGCGGTTTCGTTTGGCGTCAATTTTTCATCCGATTCAAACGCCGCGCTGATTGATGGTTCTGGTTTGGTTGAATTGGGTTTGGAGAACGCCGATGGTGAGTTACTTTCTGAACTCGTCTGTTCTCGACTCAGCTCTAGCCCGGTCTTCATTCTTTTTCTTTTCCTCGGGGGGATAGCGATTCTGGCTAAATAGCCAGAGGGTGGTGTCATAATTCCATCAGCCGTTTTCTGCTCCTCAGAATTATCACCAAAAAAAATTATTACACCGGTCGTTAGAAAAATCAAAACACCCAAAAGAACACTGCTAATCGTGATTAGTTTCTTATGGGATTTTTTTGTAGGTTCTTCCGGAGGCTCAGTATTATCTTCTAATGGCGCAGTCTCCGTTAGTTTTTCATCAGATCCAAGTGTTTCATCCTCGTGTTCTAGTTTGTCTTCCTCTAATTCTTCAGAACTTCCATCTTGGTCTTCCTCCGCACCATCACTATTTTCATCTTCTACGAGACGTTCCTTTTCTTCCTCTTTAGGACTAATTTCGTCATTACCTGAAAGATCGTTATCGGCCATGTCTAATGCCTTTAATAGGTACTCCGTCTAGCCCCGATTCATTTTTAGAATTGAAAAGCCTCGCAATAAATCGAGAGCTCTCTGGAGTTGGAAATCCTGACGGCTTTGCTCTTTTTCTTTTTGCCCTTCTCCTGAACCTTGATTACGCTTTGAATTTTGGCTTTGGTCGGATTTTTGCTTCTTAGGTTGACCGCTGGTCCCACCATTATTTAAGGCTCCGCGCAGGTCCGCCTCGCGTTGTCTGTGGTTTTTATCGATGGCCTCGATCCGCGCCTGTTCTACTACGATGTCAGGTTCAATACCAATCTTTTGGATGGAGCGTCCAGAGGGAGTAAAATAGAGGGCTGTCGTCAACCGCATGGCGCCGTTATTGCCAAGTGGGATTATCGTCTGAACGGAGCCTTTGCCAAAGGATTTGGTGCCAAGGATAATCGCCCGTTTTTGATCTTGTAAAGCCCCAGCGACAATCTCCGACGCCGATGCCGAACCGCCGTTCAACAGAATAATTATGGGTTTGCCATGCGCAAGGTCACCCTTGCGGGCGTTAAACCTTTGGTGGTCACGTTTCTCACGGGTACGCGTTGAAACAATTTCACCCTTTTCTAGGAAAGCATTGGAAACAGCGACTGCCTGATCCAGAAGTCCCCCTGGATTATTGCGGAGGTCAATTATGAGCCCTTTCATTCTATCTTTAAGTTCGCGATTTATTTTGTTCATAGCTTTTTTTAGCCCATCTTCAGTGGGTTGGCTGAACGATGAAATTCTTACATATCCGATATCACCCTCGATACGTGAACGTACCGTGCGGATAGGAATAACTGCGCGGATGATGGTGACGTCAAAGGGTTGTGTAGAAACACGGCGGATAGTGAGCTTGATTTCAGTGCCTATTTTACCTCTCATGAGTTTGACTGCTTCTGACAGTGAGAGCCCCTGGACTGGTTTTTCATCTAAGTGAGTAATCAAGTCACCTGCCTGTACCCCAGACTTAAACGCCGGTGTCCCATCGATTGGCGAGATTACCTTCACAAAACCATTCTCCATGGTAACCTCTATACCAAGGCCTCCAAACTTGCCGCGTGTCTGGACCTGCATTTTTTTAAAGCTTTCCTTGTTCAGATAGTTTGAATGCGGATCGAGAGAATTCAACATGCCGTTGATGGCGGATTCAATTAATTTTTTATCCGTAATGTCTTTCACATAGCTGGCACGAACACGCTCAAATACATCGCCAAATAGGTTGAGTAGGCGATATGTGGCCTGGTCCTTTTTTTTTGCTTCGTCCGCCTTGGCAACTGCAGTCCCAAAAAACAACAAAATAATTGCACTAGCTGCAGTGCTCACAATGGTTTTTTTCATCCGTTTACCTTACCTTTTGCTACAGCCAGCCATGGGTTCGGATTGACTGGCTGACCATTTACACGTAGCTCCATGTAAAGGGTTGGCCTGCCAGTCAGTGGCTCTCCCATTACCGCCACTGGCTCACCTGATAGTAACCACTGACCAACTGAGCCATTAATGCGAGCCATGCCCGCTAATAAACTATGATATCCTTTACCATGTTCGATTATCAATAGACGCCCATATCCCCTAAATGGTCCTGCAAAGACTATTTGTCCGTTAAAAGGAGCCACGACCTGCGCGCCAGGACTCGATTCAATATTTATTCCCTTCCTGGCACCTCCAACTTGCTGACGTTTGCCATATTGTCCATTGATCTTACCGATTACCGGAAATGTCAACTCTCCCCGTGCTGTTGTTATGGAGCCTGTCTGCAGCGGAGACGTTTTGTCTTTAGTACCATTGGGATCCAATCTTCGAGGTATATTACGTCTTTTGGACTTACTAGCCCTTTTTTCAGAGGCTGACTTATTCGGTAATTCTCGATTAAGGCGTTCTTTCTTTAGGTGATCAAATAACTCACGAAGGTTTCGCGCTTCTCTTGTTAAGCGCCGCAGTCGGGTTGCTTCAACTTGCCGGGCAGCCAGTGTCTTGTGTCGGGTACCGATTTTAAGAATTAGGATTTGCTCCAGCTTTTTTTGCCTTTTTTCCAAAATATCAGTTGCCTTTGCTAAGTCTTTTTTTCGTCTGGTAATTTGGGATTTGGTTTGGTCTAGAGAAATTAAGTCTTCTCGCAATCGATGAGCTCGTTTTTCGATTTGTGGCACAGTGCCTCCAAAGAGTATGCCAGTTCTGATCCAATTAGATACACCCGTTGGGTATGCGATCATAGATAGTGGTGGCAGTAGGGAGAGCTTTATTAAGGCAGAGTTTATCTGAGAAACCTGTTTCCAGCGATCCCCTAGAAGGGCTAGTTTTTTTGTTTGGCTTTCATTTAGCGTATGTATTTCGTTTTCTAAATCAAAAATATATGACTCTGACTTACGAACGGCGGAGGCAATTCTAACTTTTTTACGTTGTAACTTCAGTAACTCCATTCGGATTTTTTCAGCAGTACGGGTTAAATTTGAGGATATTTTTTTACCTTCTCTAATTTTCTTCTTTACCGCCTTAAGCTGGTTTTCTATGGCGGGGCTAGATTGTTGAGCAAATCCAGAAGTTACATGTTGAATTGTAAAGATTGTGGAGCATGCTAAAATAGCTGTAAACAGTCCTTTACTTTTTCGCATAGGCCGCCGCGACCGGTGCTATTTTATTTTCAAGTATTAAAGAAGAACCAGTCATCTCCACAGGTTGGGTTAATCCTAAAATTCTAACAAGTGTTGGTGCGACATCAGAAAGGACACCGTTCTTAAGATCTGCAACGTTTGCAGGAGCATTGACTAAAATGATCGGCACAGGTGATAAAGTATGGGCTGTATGGGCTTGCCCAGTTGTTTCGTCCGACATCTTCTCCAAATTACCGTGATCCGCGGTGATCAACATAGTACCACCGACTTTAAGAAGTGCATTTTCTAGTCGCCCAAGACACTGATCAATTGTCTCTGCAGCCCTGACGGCGGCTTCCATAACTCCTGTATGACCCACCATATCACCGTTGGCGTAGTTAACGACGATTAAATCATATGCTTGATTTTCGATCGATGTTATTAGCTCGTCCGTTATTTCCAAGGCTGACATCTCAGGCTTTAAGTCATACGTTGTGACTTTTGGTGAAGGGATGAGGATACGATCCTCTCCGGGGAATTTGCTTTCCTTGCCACCGTTGAAAAAGAAAGTAACATGTGCGTATTTTTCCGTTTCCGCGATCCGTAACTGTTTTAATCCTGCACTTGAAACGATTTCGCCCAGTATTCCTTTAAGTTGTTTTTGGGGAAAAAGCGCGCTAAAAAACTGATTTAATTTAGAAGAATACTCGGAAAGCCCGGTGCAAGCTGAAAAAGAAACTTTCCTCGGGCGATCAAAATTTTTAAATAATGGATCGACAAGTGAAGCAAGGATTTGACGCACACGGTCTGCCCTAAAATTAGACATCAAGATTGCGTCACCATCTTTCATTCCGATATAGCCATCTAGTACCGTGGGTGGAATGAATTCGTCCGTGACGCCTTTGGCGTAGTTCTGATTTATAGCGTTCGAAGCATCAAAAGCAGTTTTACCTTTACCATCGACAATTGCCAGGTAGGCTTGTTCCACCCTGTCCCAATTGTTATCCCGGTCCATTGCATAGTAGCGCCCGATGACTGTGCCGATGGAAAAATTCTTTAGTGCCTTCGTCTGAAATAGGGTCAACTCGATGAAATTTGTGGCGCTGGAAGGCGGTGTGTCACGACCATCTAGAAATGCATGGAGACAAACAGTAATGCCTTCATTTTCAAGGATTTTTGCGAGTGCGGTTATATGGTCCTGATGAGAGTGCACCCCACCTGGTGAAACTAGACCCATTATATGGCAAATTCCGCCGCTTTCTTTTAAGGCAGAAACCATTTTTTTTAGGGGTAATCTGTCGCGAAGGGAGCCATCTGCTATGGAATTGTTGATACGCGGTAAATTCTGCATTACAACCCGACCCGCGCCTAAGCTCAAATGTCCTACTTCAGAATTGCCCATTTGTCCCGAGGGAAGTCCCACTTCTAATGCAGACGCTTGAAGTTGAGAAATGGGATAAGTCTCTTTCATCCGATCCCAAGTGGGTGTGTCTCCTTTCAGAATAGCGTTGTCTTCGCCTACGTGTCGTTCACCCCAGCCGTCTAATATGCACAGAATCAATGGCTTAGGGATTTGATCATTGGTCATGATTTAATGTCAATGTGGTTTAATTTTATACCGTTAACGATGATATGGGTGATTCGTCAAGATACATTGTGCCCGATAAATTTGTTCCAGTAGCATGCAACGCACGAGTAGGTGCGGCCATGTCTGGTCTCCCATGTTTAACTTTAGGTCGACTTCGCTTAAAATGGTGTTGTCTAGGCCTTCCGGTCCCCCAATTACAAAGGTAATATACTTGCGTTTTTCGTTAATCCAGTCTTGGAAGAGCTGCGCAAAAGAGCGGCTGGAAAAGGCCTTTCCTGATTTGTCTAGGGCGACCACAAAGGCGCCACGCGGGATGGCCCTAGATAGCAGTTCTGCTTCCCGTGCAATTAATGTTTTGGGTTTGAGCGCCTTACGCTCTTCAACTTCATGCAGGGTCACTGGCCACTTTATTCGACGCAGGTATTCATCCCATAGTATTCGCTCTGGCCTAGACTTCATTCGCCCAACAGCGGTTATAGTGATGTTCACGTCAGGTCATTTCATTTATGTGGTTAAACTTTTCGGGTTTCATTTTTCTCTTAAGCAGCTTGATCTGGGCGAGGTAAGGGATTGCCCCAAAATTTATCAAGGTCATAAAATGTCCGAAATTCCTGTCTAAATAGATGGATCACAACATCACCGCCATCGATTAATACCCAGTTTCCCAGGGATAATCCCTCAGTTGAAACGCTTTTCAATCCTTGGGCTTTCAATTTTTTACATAGATGGTTAGCCATGGTAGTGACTTGTCGTTGGGAGGTGCCTGTTGCAATTACCATGTAATCGGCAAAGCTGGCTTTGCCGATTAGGTTAATGACGGCTATGTCTTTTGCTTTGTCATCATTTAGTGAGACTTGGATAGTTTCAATCAAAACCTTTGATGCTCTTTGTGTAGCATTGCACTGAAGGACTGCGTTGTTTTCCTTTATACTAGGCCTAGTTTTTTCTCGCAAGTTTGGCGCGTATCCGCGTTGCCGAGGTAGTATCAGGTTTTGTCCGAAGAAAAATCCAAGCAGGTGGGCGCATGTTGGGCAACCTTGGCCCGCGGGTTGATTTAACTCGAAAACTCTTGAACCTGCGGGAAGCTTTCCCGGCAAGGGCTCTTCCAGAGTATGCAGGGCGCGGAAAAATCGCAATGGGGACCATGCGAAAGATTTGTCGCCAGCCCTTCCATTTTGGAATTTGTCTTAGGTTGTCAGCTCCCATCAGCCAAACAAAGCGATGTTCGGGAAACTTTTTTCTTAAAGCTTGAAGCGTATCGACGGTAAACAATGTTCCAAGCTCTAACTCTATCTCCGTAACAACGATTCGAGGGTCATCCGCAATAGCTTCTGCCGAGGTCTTTCGGGTATTAAAGTCATTCATATCATTTGTGCTTTTGAGGGGGTTTTGAGGTGATACCATCCACCAGACCTCGTCAAGATTTAGGCGTGACAAAGCTCCTCGGGTAATGTGGAGGTGTCCCTTGTGGGCTGGATTGAATGATCCCCCCAAAAGGCCGATGCATTTTCCCTCGTACAAAGTTGAAAAATTCCTATTTGGTTTAGAAAGCTTTTTATGGGCGTACTTGACCGGTTCCACGGACAACATACTTAAATGTTGTGAGTTGTTCGATTCCGATCGGTCCTCTCGCATGAAGTTTTCCAGTTGCAATACCGATTTCAGCACCCATGCCAAATTCTCTACCATCGGCAAACTGGGTTGAGGCGTTATGAAGTGCAATAGCACTATTAACACCGTTCAGAAAAGTCTCTGCTACTTCTCGATCATCTGTGACGATAGCATCGGTATGCTGGCTACCGTGTGTATTCACATGATCTATAGCTTCCTGGGGGTTGGCCACCTGTTTTATGGAAATTATAGAATCTAGGTACTCCGTGTCCCAGTCCTCATCGGTTGCGGGCTTTATACGATCGTCGAATAATTGCGTGGCTTTGTCACCTCGCACTTCGCAGCCGGCATGTGTCAGGCTTTCCAGAATTTGAGGTAGATGGCTCGATACGGCATTTCTGTCAATCAACAAAGTTTCAGTCGCTCCGCAGATGCCCGTCCGACGCATCTTAGCGTTCACCACAATATCCCGAGCCATATTGGGATCGGAATTTTCATTTACGTATGTATGACAGATGCCTTCCAAGTGCGCAAAGACAGGAACCGTAGCCTCCTTCTGGACGCGTTCTACCAGATCCTTTCCACCTCTGGGCACGATAACGTCGATATAGTCACTCATGGTAAGCATATTTCCCACGGCTGAACGATCTGTCGTAGGCACCATCTGGACAGTATTTGCAGGTAGATCAGCTTTTTCTATGCCTTCTCGCATGGAGTTGATAATTGCTGACGAGGAATAAAAGCTCTCGGATCCTCCACGAAGTATTACGGCGTTTCCTGCTTTTAAACACAGTCCACCAGCGTCAACGGTAACATTGGGACGGGATTCGTATATTACCCCGATGACACCTAATGGAACACGGACACGGAATATCTTAAGCCCATTAGGTCGTTCCCATGTATCAGTGACCACTCCAACAGGATCATCAAAACTTGCAATTTCCTCCAGACTTTCTGCCATCGAGTGAACCCGGTCTTCGTTTATATTTAATCTATCTAGCATTGAAGGGGCCAAGCTTTGTTTAGCACTAGTGTCCATGTCTATATTGTTAGCCGCAACAATCTCTCCGGAATGTTTACGCAGTGACGAGGAAATTTCTCTAAGGCCTCTATTTTTTGCTTCGCCGTCGACGTTGGCGAGAGTGTGAGCTGCAGCTTTCGCGTTGACCCCAATTTCTTCCATAATGTCTTTAATATCCATCTGTCAGTCCTGTATTTTAAGACTAATGTAGCAATTCAACAAATTTATAAAATTACTAAATCATCTCGATGAATTATTTCGTCGCGCCCACGGTAGCCTAATAAGTCTTCAATCTCGCCTGTTTTGTGTCCTATGATTTGCGTGGCATCTTCCGACGAATAGGCAATTAAGCCTCTCCCAAATTCGCTGCCATCTCTTTTCATAATTGTAATTGCGTCACCTCGTTGAAAAGTTCCTTCAATACGCAAAATACCTGCTGGCAGTAGGCTGCGCCCTCGCTCAAGCGCAGCGACCGCTCCGTCGTCAACGATAACAGATCCAAGGGACTGAAGTGACCCTGAAATCCATCTTTTGCGAGCAGTTTGAGGATTGCCGGATGGAATAAACCAAGTGCAGTCGCCGCCGTTCTCTAGGGATTTCAAGGGAAACATTCCGCGTCCTTCACAGATGATCATTCTGCAACCAGCTCCCAAACATTGTTTGGCGGCAGCGAGTTTGGTAGGCATACCACCAGACGAGTCAGAAGTAACGGTGTTACTGGCCATTGCTTCAATCTCATGCGTAATCTCCGTAACAGTCGGCACCAGCTTTGCAGCTTTATCTTGGGCGGGGTCCGCGGTATAGAGGCCATTAATATTTGATAGTAGAATTAGTAGATCTGCACTTACCATGGAGGCTACTCGAGCTGCCAATCGATCGTTGTCTCCAAAACGTATCTCGTCTGTCGCTATTGTATCGTTTTCATTTATGAGGGGAACAACACCAACTCGTAAAAGTGTCATAATGGTTGAACGTGCATTGAGATAGCGTCTCCGGTTTTCACTATCATCTAGCGTGAGTAGAATTTGTGCCACCGACAGGTCAAATTTATTGAGAGTTTCCTGATATGACTGGGCAAGGCGAACCATACCGACTGCGGCAGCGGCCTGCTTTTCCTCCAGTTTTAATTCCCCTGGCTTCAGCCCCAAATAACGGCGTCCCAAGGCAATTGCACCGGAGGAAACCAGGATTACTTCGTGGCCGCGATCCCGGAGAGCGGCAACGTCTTTCCCTAGAGAATTAAGCCAGGCATTGTGGAGTGTGCCGGAATTGTCATCAACTAACAGTACCGAACCAATTTTAACAACTATCCGTTTAGCCTCAGCTATGCGGGCTTTATTTAAAGTACTTTTCATTGAAGGCGCTCCTCATCAGAACGGTGTCGTGCGACTTCGGACACCAATTGACGAAGGACCTCATTCAGGCCGGTACCGGCTATACTTGAAGTGACTAAAACAGGTTTCTCGGTTTCGTCTTCCAGCGAGCGTTTAATGTCCTTAATCAACTGATTACTGAGCGCGTCACATTTGTTTAGAGCAACTAATTCTCTCTTTTCGGGTAAGCCCCCTCCGTATGCATCGAGCTCACGGCGCACCGTTCGGTAATTAGAAGCTGGGTTATTTTCGGTGCCATCTACTAAATGCAGAAGCACACCACAACGCTCGACATGCCCTAAAAAACGATCGCCAAGCCCAGCGCCTTCATGAGCTCCTTCAATAAGTCCAGGAATATCTGCAATTACTACCTCTTCATTGTCCACTAAGCCAACTCCCAGATTAGGATGAAGAGTTGTAAAGGGGTAATCTCCAATCTTTGGTCGAGCGCGTGTTACCGCGGCTAAGAACGTCGATTTTCCGGCATTGGGGAGGCCAATTAACCCAGCATCTGCGATGAGCTTTAGGCGTAGCCAAAGCCACTTTTCCTGTCCTGGAAAGCCATCACCTGCTTTTCGTGGGGCCTGGTTAGTAGGGGATTTGTAATGAGCATTTCCAAAACCACCATCACCTCCGACCGCAAGAACAATCTTTTGACCCGGCTCAGTCAGGTCAGCAATGATTTGATCGTTATTTTCATCGATAATTTGGGTGCCTATGGGGACCTTAAGTATCTGATCTACACCGCTTTTGCCAGAGCGGTTTTTCCCCATTCCGTGAGAGCCGCGTTTTGCCTTAAAATGCTGTTGGTATCTAAAATCAATTAGGGTATTAAGGTTTGCCACACATTCAGCTACTACGTCACCACCGCGGCCGCCGTCGCCACCATCAGGACCACCAAATTCTATATATTTCTCACGACGAAAACCCACGCAGCCGGCACCACCGTCACCGCTTTTAATAAATACCTTCTGCTGATCCAGGAACTTCATGGAACCAGTCTACCAAATTTGTCCTTAATAACGTCTTAGCCTTAGATGCAAAAAAAGGGGGACGAATTAGCAGTCCCCAAAAATTCGTGAAAGGGTCTGATTTTTTCAGATGGTCGGCTCCACTGCGACAAAGGTCCTGCCAGCGTGTTTCTTATCAAATTTCACTTTACCCGAAGTTAAAGAAAATAACGTGTGATCCCTTCCCATGCCAACATTATCACCTGGGTGATACTTGGTTCCACGTTGGCGGACTAAAATATTTCCAGAAACAACAGGTTCACCACCATATTTTTTTACGCCTAACCTCCTGCCGGCTGTATCTCGTCCATTTCGGGAGGAGCCCCCTGCTTTTTTGTGTGCCATTCAAATTTCCTTTAAACCCTTAATTTTTTTTGGCTGTCGACTTTTTAGTGGACGCTTTTTTCTTAACAGCTGCCTTTTTCTTAGCCGTTACCTTTTTCTTTGTCGAGGTACTTTTCTTTTTAGAAGCAGCTTCTTCGTTTGGTGCCTCTACTAAATTTTTAGCGGCTGTTTGCTCACTTTCTTTGGGTTTTGACTCTTTTGTTGTTTCCGTCTTAGATTTTTGCTTCACCATACCTTTACCGTTAATATCTAATACCCGAAGGACGGTATGGTCTTGGCGATGCCCCTTCGTACGCTTATAGCCTTTACGGCGCTTTTTCTTGAATACTAGAATTTTGGCAGACCGGGATTGTTCTAAAATAAGGCAATTGACGGCATTATTTCCAACAAGAGGGGAACCAATCTCGGGAGACTGACCGTCTTCGCCAACCATTAGGACATGGTCCAGCTTAATTTTATCGCCTGGGTCGCCTAAAAGCTTTTCTACAACGACTACATCCCCGGGGGTTACCCGATACTGCTTACCGCCGGTTTTCACGACTGCGAACATTGATTTTTCTTCTTTGTCTATGTAGAACCACTGTACCCCTTATTCAGGGGTAGACAGAAGGCGCGGAAACTACAGTTCCTCGAGTAGACTGTCAATCTCTTTATCTTTGAAATTTAAGGCTTTTTACAAGTTCAACATTGCAGGGAATGCTACATTACTAAGTTTGATAGACTTCAAATTCTCATTTGGGAGGA
>JYMV01044835.1_pt1 | contig 40176 bp, 41 predicted proteins | sample 338911 | NCBI WGS metagenome assembly JYMV01 (sample SAMN03354496, study PRJNA234377) | hydrothermal vent metagenome | biome: Deep sea; feature: Hydrothermal plumes at the Eastern Lau Spreading Center, Western Pacific Ocean; material: Seawater | place: Tonga | collected 2009 | depth 2000 m m | reverse complement strand
CTAAGGTGGAACCTAAGGAAGAACCTAAGGTAGAACCTAAGGAAGAACCTAAGGAAGAACCTAAGGAAGAACCTAAGGAAGAACCTAAGGTGGTACCTAAGGTGGAAGAACCGAAGGTAGAACCGAAACCAGAACCGAAGGTAGAAGAAACTGTAGAAGTGCAAAAATCTGCAGAAGTGCAAAAAGCTGTTGAAGAAAAGGAAGCTGCAGTTGTAGTTGCTCAACAACAGGAAGAGGTGGCAAAGGAAGAGGCACAAATTGCTGAGGAACAAGACGCTGAAAAAAGTGTTGAGGCTCCGAAAGCTGTCACCATCATTTCTGCTCCGCCTGAAGAGTCGGATACTGCAATTTTTGAAATGGAATTGGTCTACTTTGACTACGACAAGAGCGAGATCACCCAAGACTTTGCGGAAGTCATTCAGAAAAATTTTGAATGGATTGTTGAAAATCCGGATGTCCAAATTCAATTGGAAGGTCACTGTGATGAACGTGGCACAAATGAATACAATCTCGCTTTAGGTGAACGGCGGGCTAAGGCTGTCTTTGACTACCTGGTCGACCTTGGTGCCAATCCATCACAATTTACGATGGTAAGTTTCGGTGAAGAACGTCCCGCAGTTCCTTACAGCAACGAAATTGCCTGGGGGAAAAATCGACGGGTAGAGTTCACCCGCTTGTAGTAAACGCATTGCTACTCTGTCACGAACTTTGACTGCACTTTGAATTATGCTCACCGAATGGCTAGGCGAATCGAGCATAATTGGGATGGTGCTGAGTGGCAGTATAATTGCGAAGCTAGTCATATTCATATTAGCCTTGATGTCGGCCCTATCCTGGGCCGTCATTCTTATCAAGGCACTTCAGTACTACAATATCCGCAAAGAAAATCAAAAGTTCTACCAAATCTACCTCAACGAATCCAGTCTTAATCAAATCAAGAAAGTTTCTGCTGATTTCCCTTATTCAGCTTTTGCATCCATGTACTCTGCGACTTATCAGGAAGTAGCCCGAATGAGTCAACGCATTCAGCTCTCTGCGCCTGATATCACAGAAAATACATCAATGCTGCCACATCTTAGTCAGCAACTGCAAAGAGTGATTGAACAGAATATCAATGAAAGATACGCTTTCATAGAAAATCGTTTAAACATTCTGGCAACCGTTTCAAGCGCTGCCCCCTTTATAGGTTTATTCGGAACAGTACTCGGAATTATCAATTCATTTCAGAGTATCGGAACTACGGGCGTGACGAGTCTTGCTTCGGTTGCTCCCGGTATTTCTGAGGCTTTGGTTGCTACGGCCGCAGGATTACTTGCTGCAATCCCTGCTTTAATGGCCTACAACTCTTTCCGTAATCAGACACGTGTTCTGGCAAATACCATGCGAAATTATGGCATGGAACTTACTAATCGTTTTGAATGGATAGTGCATGGGAGACTCCTGGGAACAGAATGAACCGCTGAGCGACATAAACGTCACACCTTTTGTGGATGTCCTGCTGGTGTTGCTGATCATCTTTATGGTAACGGCTCCTATCGTTAACCATGTGATTCAGGTTGACCTGCCCGAAGACAGTTACAACCAGGACAAAATGAAACCCATGCAGCAACCGCTGAGGGTGGTGATAGACAAGTCCGGTGTGTTGTATTTAGGAAACACGCGTATCGGAGGAAGCACCAAGGAAAAGAGTCAGAGAGTACTTGAAGATAAAATTAAGCAATGGACTAAGGGCCAGAAACAGCCTTGGCTTGTTGATGTGGAAGCTGACGAAAGAGTCAATTACGGGTCAATAGTTCCAATCATCGCTCGACTCAAAGAACTAAAAGTCAGTATGAACCTTGTGATTCGTCCCAAACCTAAAAAATAAACTCTGCGTTCAGCTGTTTTCCTCTTTGGTTACAGTAGTATTTTCATCAATTTTTGCTTGTTCTTCTTTGTTTTTTCTGGTTGCACTTTTAAAGTTGGTAATCATTCCGCCGAGTCCCTCACCAATCAGAGGCAAACGTTTTGCTCCAAATAAAACTACGATGATTGCCAAAACTATTAAAAGTTCCCAAATGCCTAAACCAAACATTGCGCGCTCCTGTTTATTGTGTCACTGGTCAATAGACTGCTAAATATGAATTGCAGCTTATATTAGATCGAACTTGTCTGATAATCGCATGATTAATGAAACAAGTCAACTATTTAAATTTAGCATTTAAATAAAACCGCTAATGAATGATGATTCTCCCGAGCAGGAATCCACACTACATAAACTAAGTTTCTTGGCAGACGCTCCTCATGTAATGCAGGCTGAAATTGCCCGTACAGACATTTCCCTGAACGAGGTAATGCTCTGGAAACCGGGTACTGTGGTGATGTTAGACAAAATCGTCGGTTCAACAATTGACGTATTAATCGGAGACCGTCTAATTGCTCGCGGAGAGGTTGTCGTGATCAATGACCGTTTTGGTGTACGTATCAGCGAAATCACTCACCCCGACGAAAAACCCGGATCCAGCTGGAAATAAATTTGCTTTACGGAAGCAAATTCTAAGCTTTGATCCAAACTCTCATTGATCTCATTCGTCCCGCAGTGCCTTACGAAATGCCGTGACGGTTCGCTCCAGATCTTCCTCAGAATGAGTAGTTGAAACAAAAAGAGATTCAAAAGCGGAAGGTGCCAAATAAATCCCCTGTTTCAACATACTCCGGAAAAAACGGTTAAATTGTTCCGTATCCGTCTTGAGGGCTTGCTGAAAATTATGTACTGGGTTTTCTGAAAAGAAAAAACCAAACATTCCACCCATGGCCTGGGTCTGAAACGGGACCCCGGCAGATTCCGCCGCAGATTTAAACTCTCCGGAAAGCCATGCGGTTTTTTGACCCAGATCCGGATAAGGATTTTGCTCTTTCAATATGTCCAAAGTTGTTAAACCAGCCCCAACCGCAAGTGGATTTCCGGACAGGGTACCTGCCTGATAAATTGACCCTGCAGGAGCAACTTGAAGCATGATATCCTGACGTCCTCCATAAGCACCAACCGGAAGTCCTCCGCCAATTATTTTTCCAAAAATACTTATATCCGGAACTATTCCAAATATATTTTGGGCTCCTCCGTAATCAACACGGAAACCACTCATCACTTCATCAAAAATAAGCAAAATACCTTCACGGTCACATAAGTCACGTAAGCCCCTTAAAAAACCATGAACCGGCGGAATCATTCCCATATTGCCGGCAACAGGTTCCAGAATTATGGCGGCAATTTCATGGAAATTTTCTTCTGCCAGTTTAATGACAGAATCCAGATCATTGAATTTCGCCTGAAGAGTCAGTTCTACAAAAGCCGCAGGAATTCCGGGTGAATCTGGAATTCCTAAAGTCATCGCTCCAGATCCCGCCTGAACCAGCAGAGGATCAACACAGCCGTGATAACAGCCTTCAAATTTGATTATTTTATCGCGACCGGTATAACCACGAGCGACACGAAGTGCGGACATAGAAGCTTCTGTTCCGGAGTTAACCAAGCGCAGCATTTCTACACTTGGCACTGCCTCACAGACCATTTCTGCCAACAGAATTTCACCCTCAGTTGGAGCGCCAAACGAAGTTCCGTTCCGGAGAATTTCCTCAAGTTTCCTGACAACTTCTTCGTGCGCATGTCCTAAAATCATTGGCCCCCAGGAACCAACATAGTCAATATATTCGTTTCCATCAGCATCATAAATTTTTGAGCCTAGACCACGTGTGATAAAAAGCGGCGTCATGTTTACAGATTTGAATGCACGGACTGGACTGTTTACGCCACCCGGAATTCTTTGCTGCGCCCGAGAAAATAATTGTTTAGACTGTGTGATCTGCATGAAGGTTGCACTAGTTAAATTTTTTAATGGAAGTTATTAATGGACAAACTCATTTAGAGGCCATGAATGCTACAATGCCGTTAATGCTAGTTTGGAGAACGACTCAAGAGTTGTCAAGCCTACACTAAAGAAAATAATGTTACGTATAATTCTGTTATTAGTTTGGATCGGCATTTTGTTCAGTGCCTGTTCCCCAAAGGGTGAATATTTTAAGACTATTTATGATCCACAATTCAAGGTAGTTGACCGCGGAAATCTTGACGTCATTGTTAAAAGCCGAGCCTGCGCGCTATTTGCTCAAGATGCTGTTTCCGGAGCAATGCGTTCTGCCGAATTTCACCTGCGTAGCGTGATAGGAAATCAAAATCACCGCAAAAAATTTCAGGAAGTTAACCGCTACAACGAGGACAATAAAATCTGTGTGGAAATGAGTGCTACCGCAATGCCTCCTTTGTAAATGCGTGATTATAATTTTAGCTAGTAAAAAGTCTAAAAAACACGATTTCTCATTTCAACAATCTGTGAAATCTAAATGAAAACAATTGCAATCATTTTCCCACTCAGATTGACATAACACTTTTTTTATTTTCTATTTGACCATCAAAATTAAACTGCAGTAACTTGATTACTTGATATTTCAAAAGATAATCGTTAAAGTATTAAAAATATCCCTGCTTGGAAGTTTACTATTTTTGTATTAAGATTATGTATAGGAATTGTTATCTTTCAGTTCTCAATTACCAGTCATATTTATTGACTAGACTCATCAAACTCAATTAAAGGAGGTTTATGCCCGGTGGCGTCCAGGAAAAAACTACTGAACCAAAACAAATTGCGCTGCCAATGCTGCCAATGCGTGATATTGTGGTCTTTCCTCAAATGACGGCGCCTTTTTTCATCGGCCGTTCACTCTCCATTGCCTCACTGGAAAAAGCCCTTGAAGGTGATCGTCGAATTTTTGTTGTGGCCCAGGAAGACCCCCTCATAGAAGAACCTGAAGCAAAAGATCTGTTTCGTGTTGGAACCATAGGTAAGGTTTTGCAGATCATGCGTCTCCACAATGGAACTATAAAAGCACTCTTTGAAGCAAAAACCCGAGGTCGCCTCATTGAAGCTCATATGGAAGAACCACATTTTGCCGCAGTTGTAGAACCAATCCCGGAACAAGTTTCACATACACCGGAATTACTGGCTCTCAGTAAAAATGTCCGCGCTGAATTCAAACGCTACCTCAAAGACGTGAAACGTCGAACCGAAGGTATTGAAAAGTTGTCCATTGACTCAGAAGATCCGCACATACTGGCTGACCGCATTGCTCCACTCCTTAATATGGATTTGCAAAAAAAGCAGGATTTACTGGAAAACAGTGATCCTAAAAAACGATTGGAAATAGTCTATGGACGGATGTTGGAGGAAAAAGAATTTAAAAAAGTAGAACGAAAACTAAAGGAACGGGTCCAGGGGCAAATTGGCCGCACACAAAAAGAATACTACCTCAATGAGCAAGTCAAGGCCATCCAGAAAGAATTGGGACATGGTGAAGACGGTAAAGCTGAAATGGAGGAGTATGCTAAAAAGATTGAGGAAATGGAGCTTTCTGTTGAAGCCAAAGAAATGGCTGAAAAGGAACTGCAAAAACTCAAAATGATGCCTTCCATGTCTTCTGAAGCGAATGTCGTAAGAAATTACATAGACTGGCTGCTCAGCATGCCGTGGGCAGAAAAGACGGAAGATAATTTTAACCTCGAAAAAGCAGAAAAAGTTCTGGACGCAAGGCACTACGGTTTGGAGAAAGTCAAAGAACGTATCGTCGAATACCTTGCTGTAGCTCAGCAGGTGGGCAAGATGAAAGGACCGATAATTTGTCTGGTTGGACCACCTGGTGTCGGAAAAACATCCCTGGCACGCTCTGTAGCTGAAGCCTTAGGAAGAAAATTTGCCCACGTGAGTCTGGGTGGAGTCCGTGACGAAGCGGAAATCAGGGGACATCGCCGGACATACATTGGTGCAATGCCCGGAAAAGTTATTCAATCTTTGCGGAAAGTAAAATTCAAAAATCCGTTGCTGCTTTTTGACGAAATTGACAAAATGTCTTATGGCGTGATGGGAGATCCTGCAGCTGCTTTATTGGAAGTGCTTGACCCTGAACAAAACCATACTTTCATGGATCATTACCTTGAAGTAGAATTTGATGTTTCGGATGTCTTATTTTTCTGTACAGCAAATGTCCAACAGAATATTCCGCCTGCCCTGAAAGATCGGATGGAAGTTATCCGACTTTCCGGCTACACAGAGTTGGAAAAAGAACACATCGCACGCGAGCATCTTCTTCCCAAACAAATAGATGAAAATGGCCTGACTTCTAAACGAATCCAGTTTCAGCACAAGGCCATTTTGGAAATTATCCGCAGTTATACCAGAGAAGCCGGAGTCCGAAATCTTGAGCGGGAAATCGCAAAAACTTGCCGAAAAGTCGCAACACAACTGGTAAAGAAGACTAATCTCAAAAAAGTTGTAGTTACTCCAAATCGTGTCCACAAATTTTTAGGAGTACCTCGTTACAAACATGGGACAGCGGAAGAGCAAAATGAAATTGGCACCACGTGCGGATTAGCATGGACACAAGCCGGAGGCGAACTTTTAGTGACTGAAGTGAATATTATGAAAGGTACCGGTAAATTACAGTTGACTGGAAAACTCGGTGACGTCATGAAGGAATCCGCTCAGGCAGCCTTGAGTTATGTACGCACGAATGCCAATCGATTGGGTATATTTTCCACCGTTTTTGAAAAAACAGACATTCACATTCACGTCCCTGCTGGAGCAGTTCCCAAAGACGGACCTTCCGCAGGAGTTACTATTGCCACTTCAATAGTCAGTGCATTTACCTCCATTCCGGTTCGGAAGGATGTTGCAATGACCGGAGAAATTACATTGCGCGGCAAAGTCTTAGCAATTGGCGGCCTAAAAGAAAAACTTCTTGCTGCAAAACGCGGCATAATCTCCACTGTAATGATTCCACACAAAAATAAAAAAAACCTCAGTGAAATCCCGGATGAGATTCAAAAGGGTTTGGAAATAATTCCCGTACAAACAGTTGAGGAAGTATTGGGAGTTGCCCTTGAACATCTGCCAACCCCAGTCATAGATGCTGAAGCTGAGACCGCAGAAACAACTGAAGTGGAAAGTCCTGAAGTTACTATCCTTCCACAAACAGAAGCAGCCGAGTCGCCGCGAACTTATGATGCTTAAGTTAAAATTTCTGTGACTGCTTTCAAAGTGCAATTTATATTACAAAAACCAGACTACTAAAAACAAACTAAAGCACTTCAAAACTACTGAATTTTTCCGGCAGTTTTGTCGTGGAGTGACCTTGTTATAAAATACTCATGATTGATGATATGGAATTGAGCAGTTCTGATCAGGAATTGTTGACGGATGTGAACACGGCAATTGTGCGCTTCATCAAGTCGGATGAAACATTTCTGCAAATGGAACCGATGAACGCATACCGCAGAAGAATGGTGCATAAAATTGGAGCTGACTACAAACTTTCGTCTGAATCTACCGGTGATGGTGAAAACCGTTCTGTTCGTCTGTCTAAAACACCAGAGACCACAATTCCAGAAAATATTAATTCTCAAAGAGTTATAGACAGAGGTATAGAAATTTTTTACGCAAAACCCGGTGCAGAAATTGTTTTACGTAAAGATGGCAGCTTTGGAGTTTCACTAAAAGAACGTGAAAGCAAGATCCTCGACCGACGTACTGTGGTGGACGGAGAATTCCGTATTCGTGAAAATAAAATCATCTGTAAACAAGACAGCAACTGGTGAACACAACACATTTTAAAGCAGAACCTATAATTCCTGTAAAAGAGCATTCGTCTTTTTCTTTAGCTTATTTAGGAGACGCTTTTTTTGAATTGTGGTGCCGCCAAAAGATTTTGCAACGTGTACAAAATCGAAGGCTCGTTCACCAACACGTAGTTCAATGGGTCCGCTGCCAAACCCAGGCTCAGCTCGCGAAGCTGATAGAACCTCACCTGACAGTCGAAGAAGGAAATATTTTCCGCTTGGGGCGCAACGGGAAAACCATTTCTCCTCCAAAACATGCAACTATACGGGAATATCGTGCAGCAACCGGATTCGAGTGTTTGGTTGGCTACTGGTATTTGGAAAAGCAGATAATTCGTTTTGAAGAAATGATGAATCAGGCAGAGGTGCTGGAGTATCTGGAGTTAGTCCTGCCTGAGTGCAAAATCTCATTCACAAACGCGGCTTAAAAATATTTTTTAATTAAATATCTTTCTATTGTAACATAAGATTAATTATATCAATGTATTGAGAATTTATATTTGGAAATGGGAAAAGATGATTTGGCTATTTATGTTTTTGATAATCGTAATATCTGTCGTAGCAATTGCTTATCCTCTTTTTTGGAGTAAACTACAGAGCTATGAACTTCCAGGTATTACTGAGTTGGATTTTAGTCAAGCAGATTCCTGGCTTTCTGCATTAAGTGATTTAGAAGATGATTTTGCGTTAGGACGACTGTCAAAGCCTGATTATCAGCAACAAAAAATATTTCTTCAGCGTGGATATTTGGAATGGCAGAAGAATTCCGAAAATACTAGGTACTGAACTCTGAGTTCAGAATATATTTAGTTAGGTAGTTTCAGCGGCTGAAAGTTGAGTTTTTTACCGGAATCGGTTGCAACTAATGCGCGTGCTAAATTGAGCGTTCCTTCCACAGTTGTGAAATAAGGCAGGTTATGCAAAAGAGCCACTCTCCGAATATGTGTTGAATCTATCGATCGTTTTCTAGGTCGGGTAGTGTTAACAATCAGTGCCACCTCTTTGCGGTCAAGGTAGTCAAAAATGTTTCCCTCTTCTTTGCGGTTCAAGCTGGTTTTTTCAAGATTAGTTACACCTGCGTTTTCCAGTACTTTATAAGTTCCTGCTGTTGCTAAAATTTTTCGTCCTGCTTTCTGAAATTCAAATGCCGCAGGAATTATTCCCTGCTTGTCACGATCTGTAACTCCGATAAATACGTGACCTTGCTTTATTTCTGATTGATAGGCCGCAATTTGGGCTTTAATGAAAGCTTCTTCCAGGTTCTTACCACGTCCCATCACTTCACCTGTTGACTTCATTTCAGGACCAAGTTCTGTATCTGCTCCGGCAAAACTGACAAAAGGGAATACTGTTTCCTTAACCGAAACGGTTTCCGGCACCTCATATGAAAATCCAATTTCACTTAAATTAAGTCCGAGCATCAGCCATGTTGCATATTTTGCCAAGGGGTGACCAATGGCTTTGCTGACAAACGGAACTGTCCTTGAAGACCGCGGATTAACTTCAATCAGAAAAATCTCATCATCTTTGACAGCAAATTGGATATTCATTAAACCTTTCACCTGAAGTTCTTTGGCCAAGGCTTTACCTTGCTCTTCCAATCTGCGCAACACATCGGAAGTCAGGTTTTGTGGCGGCAAAATACAGGCACTGTCACCAGAATGAATCCCCGCGCGTTCTACGTGTTCCAAGATTCCACCCAATTCCGAATTAATACCGTCACCAAGCAGGTCCATATCAATTTCAACAGCACCCTGCAAAAATTGGTCTATCAAAACAGGATGTTCCGGAGAAACCTGGATTGCTTCTTTAAAATATTCTGCGAGCTGAATTTTTGATTCTGCAACCATCATCGCTCGTCCTCCAAGGACATAAGAGGGACGTACCAGAATTGGATAACTTATCTTAGCAGCAATTTTTTCTGCATCCTGAAGTGAACGTGCCAACCCATTACGTGGTTGTTTCAGCTTCAGTTTTTTCAACATGGCGGCAAATTTTTCCCTATCTTCAGCACGGTCAATACTTTCGAAAGGTGTACCGAGCAGACGAATCCCCGCGTCATTGAGTTGTTTTGCCAGTTTAAGCGGTGTTTGCCCTCCGAGTTGTACAATCACACCAATAGGCCGTTCCAGATCGATAACATGCATTACATCTTCAAATGTGATCGGCTCAAAATAAAGTCGATCTGAAGTATCATAATCGGTACTTACAGTTTCCGGATTACAGTTTAGCATTATCGCCTCATACCCAAGTTCCTGAACTGCCCTTGCCGCATGAACACAACAATAATCAAACTCAATCCCTTGACCGATACGGTTAGGGCCTGAACCCAAAATTAGGACTTTTGCTGTTTCTGTGGGAAGCGACTCATTTTCTTCCCCATAGGTGGAATAATAATAAGGTGTTTCTGACGCAAATTCAGCAGCGCAGGTATCCACTTGTTTGAAAACTGGCAGCACATTCCATTCATAGCGCATATTATAAATTCGTCTTTCTGCCACTTTCAGTAATTCTGCAATGCGTTGATCAGAAAATCCCAACCTTTTCCAATTCCTCAATTTAACAGGTGAAATTTCTGAAATGTCGCTTTGCAGGATAACTTCTTCTTCTTCAACCAAGCTCCGGATTTGCCACAAAAACCAGGGATCGATTCCGGTAAGTCTATAAAGAGCCTCATCCGTCCAGCCTAGCCTCATTGCATCAGCAACATACCAGATTCGGTTGCTGCTGACTGTTTGAAGTTGTTCATCCAAAATCTCTTCCGGAGTTTTATAATCATCCGCATAATCCGGAGGGTTTAGTCCAGTATGTCCAGTTTCCAGTGATCGCAAAGCTTTTTGAAAAGATTCCCGAAATGTCCGGCCAATGGCCATAACTTCCCCAACAGACTGCATCTGCGTGCCGAGACGATTTTCAGACATGGGAAATTTTTCAAAAGCAAACCTAGGAATTTTTGTCACTACATAATCAATAGACGGTTCAAAGGAGGCTGGCGTTTTTTTTGTAATGTCGTTCGGAATTTCGTCCAGCGTATAACCAATTGCTAATTTCGTAGCAATTTTTGCAATTGGGAATCCGGTGGCTTTTGAAGCAAGTGCCGAACTACGGGAAACTCTTGGATTCATTTCAATCACAAGAATTTTTCCATCTACCGGATTCACTGCAAATTGTACGTTTGAACCTCCAGTATCAACACCAATTTCCCTCATGATTTTGATCGACATATCGCGGAGATTTTGGTATTCCCAATCAGTCAGTGTCTGTGCAGGAGCAACGGTGATACTGTCGCCGGTATGTACGCCCATTGGGTCGAGATTTTCAATTGAACAAATAATGACAACGTTATCTTTATGATCACGCATGACTTCAAGCTCGTATTCTTTCCAGCCAATAATTGATTGCTCAACCAATACCTCATTGGTTGGGGAAAGTGCTAAACCACGCGAGACGATACTTGTTAATTCTTCTAGATTACGGGCAATTCCACCTCCTGCCCCTCCTAAAGTAAAAGAAGGTCTGATAATGAATGGAAATGGATGGGCTTCTGCTAAAGTCGATACTTCATCAAGAGAATGCACAATTGTACTGGTTGGCATTTCAACCCCAATTTTTTTCATCGCTTCCCGGAACAATTCACGATTTTCAGCCTTGTTAATTGCATCAATGGAAGCGCCGATCAACTCCACACCAAATCTTTTCAGCACACCCTGTTCATGAAGTTGAATTGCCATATTGAGCGCAGTCTGACCTCCCATGGTGGGCAAGATCACATCGGGTTTTTCCTGTTCAATTATCGATTCCAGAGTTTTAAGGGTAATGGGTTCTACATATGTTGCGTCCACCAGTCCAGGATCTGTCATGATTGTGGCAGGATTGCTGTTGATCAATACAACGCGGTAGCCCTCTTCTTTGAGAGCTTTACAGGCTTGAGTACCACTGTAATCAAATTCGCAGGCTTGTCCAATCACGATGGGACCGGATCCTATTAGTAATACAGTTTTTATATCGCTACGTTTAGGCATAATTTTGGGATGAGATTTTCCGCTTATATCCAACCTGATAACTTATAACTCAGCAACCCAAAATATTCGTGTGCAATTGTCTGGATACGATTAAAATTTGCCCAGTCAAAGTGGCGCCACCAGGGGATTGAATCTTTGGGATACGACTTGTTTGCCGCAAAGGCATAGGCCTTAATTCCTAATTTTTCAAAAACAGAAACGAGACGAAATAAATGGTAATCATGAGAAACCAGCAGAACAGATTTTAATTCTAAACGATTCAATATTTTTAAGGTCTCTATTCCATTTCCATATGTATCTGCTGAATGATTTTCGATGATAATGTTATCAGAAGGAACTCCCATTCCTCGGAGAATAATGGCCATCCCTTTAATGTTTACCGGAGGAAGATACGGATCAGTTACACCGCCGGTAATAATAACAATGGGTGCCACCCCTTCTAAATATAATCTGGCCGCCGCGTGAGCTCTCAAGGCTGAGCCTGGCGATGGTGCTCCCGATCCATGAACTCCGGCAGAGGCCACAACGATCGCATCACTGAAATGTTTTCCACTTTTTGGCGTCAAATATTTTAGAGGAAAGTAAATTGCTTGAAAAAACAGTGTGTTGCTTCCAAGCAAAAGGATAATCCAGCTTCCTAACAAAATGCGAAATGCAAGTTTTAGATAATGCCTATGTCGAAACAACAAGATCAGAGCAATTGATAATAAAGTCAAAAGGAACAAAGGTCCAAACACAATATCTTCAAAAATAAACTTCAAAGGACGTTCCATTATGATTAACCAAATAAGATAGAGGTTTGATTTGATTTAAGATTTATTTGAGTAAAAGAAACACTTTTTGACCTTGAACTGAGGTATTACTCAAACTCGTTATTACTTGATTTATTTTTACAAATTGGCAGAATTCCGCACCCTTCACGATTTCTCTGTGAGCTTTTTGGAAGATTTTTTGTCAGTACTCATATTAATTTTTTCCATTAGATTCAATGATCCTTCGTAGGATCTCTTAATGATTTGGCTGCCTCTGCCAACACCCCTTTCAATATTTAATTTTTTGAGGCAGATTCTCAACTCCTTAAGTTCTTCAACAGTATTTGGATCTATTAATTCTACACATTTTTGAGGTGCTTCTTCTTGAGCAAAGGCCTTCCCATTTTCCACAAATTTTCCAAAAAATACAACACACACTAAGCAGATCAAGTAAATCGGCAGAATACGCAGAGTTGAGTCCGCGGTTCTGTCCGCAATACTATAAAAGGAATGAATAATCTTCGTCTTGAAAGTTGTAATCATTTCTCATATATTTAAAGGTTAGAGTTTAGTTTCACTTTAACACAATTTTTGCGGTAATGCTGTTTTAGAAGCAATCTAAATTATGTTAAAACTTTTCATTGCAGTTGTCTCTGTAATACTGCTGTACTGGGTTTGGCACAAAAAAAATCAAATTTTTTCCAAGCAGAATAATAAAGTTGATCCTTTTATCACCACAATCGAAGCGATTGAGCTGCAAACCTTTTTAGATTGGGATACTCCGCTCTCATGCCTCGAAGGTGACGGAATACGCTATGGCAGGCAATTTAAGCAAAAAAAGCCACCTGACTTGCCTCATGAGCCCGGATGCCGCTGTATAGCCACGAAGCTATTTTATACTTCTAATGATGTTTTTCAAGGTACTTCACCAGCTTCAACTCATAAGTCCGCGCTGGGAGACATTTCCTCGAAAGATGCATTTTTGCTGAAAAGTATTTTGCACAAAATCATTGCTGACTCAGAAGGAGAGGATTTTTCAGATTTCCTGGAACAATTTGAGTTAAATAATTTTTCAGCTGAAATTCGTAACCAGGCAATTTCTCTGGCCGAACAAGCATTTAATGCCGCAAACATCAAATGCTAAAATCATGAAGCAATTTTGCAGCTTTGGCTGTCTCCCGACTGACAACTAAGCAGACAACTGTAATCTAAATCCTAAATAAAATAACTGACAAATACAATGAGAAGGCTGGCTCAGTTTATCAAGTGGACTTTCTGGTTAGTTATAATTACAGGAGTTTTTTCTGCTTCTGCTCTCGGTATATTTCTTTATGAGCTCAGCAAAACATTACCACAAAACCTGGAAGATGAACTCCACAAACGAAACGACGTTTTGCCGACGGTTCTCTACGACCGTGAAGGCAAACAGATTGAAGAGCTTTTCATCCAGAGACGAATAGTTGTTCCCTACGAGCAGTTTCCACCGTATCTTGTACAGGCCTTGATTGCCAGTGAAGATTCACGTTTTTTCTCTCACCTCGGAATTGACCCGCTGAGAATTCCCAAAGCATTCATTGCAAATCTACAGGCAGGCCGAATTGTGCAGGGTGCCAGCACACTCACTCAGCAAACTGCCAGACTGTTTTTGTTGAGTAGAGAAAAACAGATCGTCCGGAAACTCAGGGAAATGCTGCTTGCCTTCCGGATGGAAATGCAATTTTCCAAACAAGAAATCCTGTCGCTTTATCTGAACAAAGTATATTTGGGTAATGCCGAAGGCATTGAGGCCGCATCGCAGGGTTATTTTGGTAAACACGCGATAGAACTTGATCTCGCAGAAAGTGCGCTGCTAGTAGGTATACTTCCAGCACCTTCCCGTTATGCACCACACGTAAATCCTGAATTTGCCCTGCATCGGAGAAATATAGTTTTACGGAGAATGCGTCAAGAAGGCTTCATCTCGGAGCAAGAATTGCAAAAAACAATTGAGACGCCGATCAGCTTAATTCGAATCCATGACGCAACCACGGAGGCCACTTCCTACTATGTCGAACATGTGAGACGTTATCTGATCAAGAAATATGGTTCAAAAGTACTTTATCAAGGAGGTCTTAAAGTTTATTTAGCAATGGATCTGAACTATCAGACATATGCTCATGAAGCTTTGAGGAAAGGAATATTAGAGTTAACAAAACGGCAGGGTTTTCATGGTGAACAGAAGGAGGATGATTCTGACAACAGCAGCTTTTCAGACACTTCAACACTAGAAAATGCTGTAAAAATTGATTCGCTTTTTCTTGGAAACATTGTTGGCGGCATTGTCAATGAAGTAAGTGAGAAAAAAGTTTCCGTAATACTTGGAGAATCTTCCGGAATTCTGGAATGGAACAATATCAAAACTTGGAAAAATGGGGATATCCTGAAAGACGAAAAACCAATCCGGATTTCCAAACCTTCAGAAATTTTTTCAACAGGCGATGAAGTTCAGGTAAGACTTGTAGATTATGACTCAACTAATAATTTTTTCCGCCTGCAGTTATATCAGGAACCATTAGTCAATGGAGCTTTATTGGCGATGGATCCAAAGACTGGAGAGGTCTTTTCGATGACTGGTGGTTACCGTTATGGAGAAAGTGAATTTAACCGCGCTATTCAGGCTCTTAGACAGCCCGGATCATCATTCAAGCCAATTGTTTATTCTGCTGCACTTGATGCAGGTTATACACTCAGCAGTGCGTTGATTGACAGCCCAAGAGCTTATGCCACTGGCGCAAAAACTGCAGGAGATGCTGAGATATGGACTCCAAAAAATTATGGAGATAAACTCATGGGCAAAGTCTCACTGCGCACTGCTCTTGTCAAAAGCTTAAACTTGTCGACTATTGGACTTTGTGAAGAATTAACACCAAAACAGGTCATTCTTTACAGCCGCCGTTTTGGTATCACCGCTGACATGATGGAAAATTTGACAACATGCCTCGGTTCGTTGTCTACAACTTTACAAGAGATGATATCTGCTTACGGTGTTTTTGCAAATAAAGGCCGACTGGTTAAGCCTCTTTATGTTTTGCGTGTTGAAGATCAAGCTGGAAACATTCTGGAATACAATGAACCTGAATATAAGCAAGTCACCTCAGAAGAAACCGCTTTCCTCCTGAGCAATGTTTTACAAGATGTGGTTCAACGTGGTACAGGCAGGCGAGCCCGGGCACTCGGTCGTCCTTCTGCTGGAAAAACTGGGACCACGAATGAAAGCGTTGATGCGTGGTACATCGGTTACATTCCGCAATTGCTTACAGGGGTTTACGTTGGATTTGACAAGCCAAGAAGAATGGGCAAATCTGAAACCGGGTCCAAGGCAGCAGCTCCGATCTGGATTAATTTTATGAAAAATGCAGTTGCTAATTTACCAACAGAACAATTTAGACAACCTCCGGGAATCACAACAGTCAAAATCCACAAATCCGGCAGACGTGCGATATCTTGTGATAAAGATGAAGAGATAAATGAGGAGCACTACAAATCCGGAACAGAACCTGTTTTGGATCTTTCACATTCTACAAGATGCGTACAGGCAGTAACTGAGAAAACAAAAAAAGAGGAAAGTGAGCCGGAGCTTTGAGAGCCAACTGAGGGATTAAAAACCTCAAGGTTCAAGGCAGAGATATGGTTAAAACCTTAAACCTTGAAGATGATAGGCTTAGTTCAAAGCAGCTTTGAGTTTGCTGCCAGCTTTGAATTTGGCGCTTTTGGAAGCTGGAATGTTTATTACCTGCGACGGATTTTGAGGATTTCTTCCAACACGGGCTGCACGGTTGGACACAGAGAATGTGCCGAAACCAATCAGTGTGAGTGAGTCACCACTTTTAAGTGTACTTTCAACAGTAGCGGTGAAGGACTTTAGGAAACGGTCTGCGTCTACTTTGGTAAGTCCGGTGTCTGCTGCAAGAGCATTAATAAGATCAGATTTGGTCATAGTCATTTTCCTGAGAAAAGATTAACAAACAACTAAGGCAGTCCGGTAAGGTCATACCCTAACTCAATTATTTAAAAACTAATCTGCAACTCTGCAAACCAGTATTTGTCGATAAACATTCGTCAAACTCATTCACCGACGGTACCAAAGCTAATCTCATTTCATAAATTAGTCAAGGCTTAAAGAGAAAAAAAAATGAATTTTTTTCATTTTATAGACGATATTGTTGTTTCCCCCGGAATTTCTGCAGGAATTCGTACGTCTGTCAGACAACTCAGCAGCATGGAAAAACTTATTTTTTTTCACGATCAGGGTACGTTTTCCATGCTTTTTGTAGGTTCTTTGCTGTTGCACTTAGTTCTGGGATTAACAATTGGAGTTCTCTCAGAATTGTGGGTTGCGGAACCACCACCTATTCGAGCAAGAATTGGTGTCCGATATGCAAAACTTCCTGTAAAGACTACTCCAATAAAGAGACCAAAACCACTTGTTGAAAAACCTGTTTTGCAGAAGCTTGAGACTGAGTTGAAACCAAAACTGCAAAAACTTGTTCCCAATAAACCTGTACTGCAAAAACTTGTTCCCAATAAACCTGTACTGCAAAAACCTGTTCTAAATAATGCTCTGAAAAAAACCACTTTGCAAAAGCCTGCTTTAAAGAAAACAGAAGCACCTCGTCTTAAATTGTCACAGCCACAATTAAAGCCTTCGGTACCAGGTATTAAGCGAAAAAGCCCACAGACACCAAAAGCCTTAAAAATGCCCAGGAAACCTTTGCTTCTCCCACCGGACTCCCCAGAAAGAATAAGTGCAATTACAAATTTTCCAAAATTCAGCAAGGATCCTGTTCCACTTTCTCCTATTACATCAAAAAAATCCGCGCTTAAGCCAAGCCAGATAGAATTACATAAATTTTCCCAAGACGAGATTTCACCAAAAAAATTAAATACACCAAAATTTTCAAAACCCATAGAGTTGCCTCTGCAGAGACTACCGCAAATAATTCAGCCTTCTTTAATAGATATACCGTCAATTTCTCCGGTTCAACCTGCTGAAAAACCGGCCGACGACCCTGAAACCAGTCTTGAGGAATTATTTCCGAAAGAAATTCAACTGAAGGAACCACTTCAGGATTTGGGAATTCCGGATCAACCTGTTATCAAAAAAACAAAAGAAATGCTTGATACAAACTACTTGCAGCGTAAAAAAATAGTCCAGTTGGCCGGAGAGGAATATAATCTGCACATTCGAACACAGATCATTCCAAAACTTGGAAGCTACCCTTCCGAATTGTTCGTGAGAATCCTGCTTAAAATTGTTCCATCAGGTAAAATTATTAGCTATGAATTCATTAAAAAAAGCAACTCCTCTTCTTTCGATCAAGCAGCTGAACTTGCTGTACGCAATGCGGTTCTGGCTCCTCTACCACCTGCTTTGGCCGAGAATCCTCCCTATATCGTACTGATTCGGATTGTACCTCAAAATTAACAATTGGATGCTATTCTTCGCTCATGCCTATACTAAAATATTTTTTTCCATTTCGTTCATTTAGATTTTTCTTATTTTTTTTCTTCCTTTGTTCCACCTCTTCGCTTCAGGCACAGACATACTCCAATGAGGAGATCGTCATCAGTGGACTTGGGTTCGCCAGGTTTGCAGTGACTATGGTTCCGGAAAAGAGTTTTTCCGATCATCCGGACGCACGCCGCTGGCTGAGGATAATAGACCGAAACCTTTGCTGGAGTGGTGTGTTTCTAGTTACAGATTCACGATATAGAACTTGCCGGACTGCCAGTGGTGATCAAGTTGACATGAAAATACTGCTCAAGCTGGAACGCAAGGTTTCAGATACCGGGACTTTAGTCTCAAAACATTTAATGCTGACTGTAGCCGATAACGATGGCTTGCCGTTGAGAAGTGTGAGGAATCTTGATTTGCCTTTACGCAAAAATCGCTTCCGGGAAGCTGAATTAATGGATTTGATAAACAACATGTCGGCACAGCTCACCGGACTTGAAGGGGTGCTGGGAAGTACAATTGCCTTTACACTCAAACAACCGAAACGACGTAAAATCATTGCAAGAATAAATACACACGGAAAGAAATTGGCGGCAATATCAAAAAATTCGTCGATCAGTTTGCTGCCAAGTTGGAGTCCGCAAGGCGATGCCATTGTCTATACGACTCTAAGTCGAACTGGCACAGCCATTATCTATAATAATTTTAAGAATCGTCCCGTAAAATTACTTCGCTCAAACACATCTGCTACACGTGCCTCAAATAATTTTTTAAGTGTCAGCGGCGGCAGTTGGTTTTCCAGGGGACGTAAACTGGTTGTGACTCTCAGTCGCAGAGGGAACACAGATTTGTATTCCTTTGACCGTCAAAAAAGAAAGGAGACACGTTTGACAACACACCGGTCGATTGATACGGTTCCAGATTTGTCTGCGGATAATCAGCATCTGATATTCGTCTCAGACCGTACAGGCCATGAACAAATTTTTTATTTGCAGTTGGGTACAAAAATTCCGTTTCAACTCACTTTTGGTCGAGGTAGCAGCAGTGATCCTGCCTGGTCTCCGGACGGAACTCTCATCGCTTATTCCAAAATCAGCAACGGACACAGCCAAATCAATTTGATGGATCCGTTTACCGGTGAAGACCACTCGCTCACCAAAGGTCGTTACAATTCGGAGCAGCCCGCATGGTCTCCGGATGGTCGTCAAATCGCTTTCGTATCTTCCTCAACGGGTGTAGACAAATTGTATATTATGTTTGTGGATGGAACAGGGCGGCGGCGGCTTACACGTACGCCAAAAGATTTTGCTGAAGGCTCTCCCACCTGGACTGCAAGAAAATTTTGATGCAAATAAATGATTGGCAGTCTGAACTGGAAGCAAAAGCAATCCGGAAAGAAAAACAAAAAGCTCGTGAAATCCGCAAATCGCAATGGTGGAAAAACCGAAGAGCGATCAATATTTGTCATTACTGTGAAACACCCACTCCTGCGCGCCAGTTGACGATGGATCATGTGGTGCCTTTAGCACGTGGTGGACGAAGCGTAAAATCAAATTTGGTGCCGTGCTGCAAATCCTGTAATAACCAGAAAAAAAATTTGTTGCCCATTGAATGGGTGGAGTTCCTCGAAAAAATCAGAAAAAAATAATATCCGTTTTTTTTAACAAAATAATTTTGGTCTTAGTTTCTGAATTTCCAGCCTTTTATTTTTTTCCATCCCCTTTTAGAATATTTCAGCAATTATAAACTTTACAAGTGCTGTGTTCGTTGATACCATAACCGCCATAATAAACGAGGTTGTTTTTAGTTGATTGTCAGCAAGTACACATTTATTCTGAGTTCATTCGTATTCTTCCAATAAAAAAATAAGATGAATAACAAATTTAATAGACAGAGCAAGCGATTTGGGGCTGGTAGAAAAAACAAAGCAAAAGGTGGTAAAAACTCCAACAAAGGCCTACCTTCCAGTGAGGAAATTGAACTTGCAACACAGGCATTTCTCAAAAAAGGCGGAGAAATTGAACGGATTTCACAGAATCCGGGAGCTTCTCAAAATGAAGTCTATCGTGCAAACCTCGAACCTGATTCCCGACTCGGGATGGGCACTTTGGTAGACGATTCCTGGGACTGTTGGGAAAACAAGGATTATGAGACAAACCCCAGCGGTTCGACAATCTGATCTTTGAATTTTTGCTTTAATTTCAAAAAATATCTAAGCTCTCCTGAAAAGTTTAGCGGTTAATTATATCCTCTGTTGAACTCCATTCCGAGTTGTAATTTCTGCAGGACAACTTTGTGGAAAGACCGTTTCTTTTTTTGAAATTTCATATTTTTTCAGCAGGACAGCTTAACGCTAACTCCAGTTTGCAGCAGATCAGTTTTTTTCTCCTTCCACCTTGATCTGTCAGTCCATCTCTACAAAATTTCCCTCAATTCCTTCTTTTTTCTGTAGCTGAGCCTACTGGCACAGTTTTTGTTGTATTTGAATAAAGCACATTCATTAATCCGTTTTAGTTTTAAGGATTGGAGATTCAAACAAATCCACCTTAAACCCAAAGCGGGCAACATTCGTTATTCAAAACCATGTCACGAAAATTATACCTGATTGCAATGATTGGAATTCTGATTTTTTTCAAGAGTCATGTTCTTGCAGTCACATTATCTGCAGACTTAAAGACACTTGAAGCAGAGACACTCCCGCTGGCATCATTTTTATTTGCACAACTGGACCCGATGCGTGTGGGTTGGCATAACAAGCCCAATGGAAACGAGTTTAAAGACTTGCAGCCGAATGAAAAAAAGCCGGTTGGATCTTTATTTGTGCAGCTTCGGCCACGTAAATTTGAGGGGGAATATCAACTGGCTCTTCGTATTTTGAGGGACGGTCCACACCAGTTTTTACGCATACGCGAATTTACAGACGGGAAGCCGCTGAATCACAAACGTTATATAACCATACCTTTTGAATACCTGATTGGCGCAATCCAAGGCGGAGCCTTGCGAAAACTATTTCCGAATGACCACGTTGAATTTGGAGGATGGCGGCATCAAACGACTTATGGCTGGGAAACAACAGAATTGATCGCAAAATCTTTTACCAAAACCGGAAAACACACTTTTCCTCAGGAAGTTTACAAGCAGGGGGAAACAGTAACCATTCCCTGGAATAGTTTGCGTTCCGATTTAGAACTGCAACCTTTAGCAGTCCGTGAACCTCTCTTCATCAAAAAAGACGATTCCGGATTACGTTTTGCTTTTTATCGGATTCAACCCGGCGATACTCTTTACTCCGCAGTAGTAATCCGTTTCCTTGGTGAAACCAAGCATTACATCCGCAGTCAAAATGCCAGTGATTTATTGATTTTGAACGGACTTGCGGATGCACACCAGCTTTCACAGGGTCAACTAATAAAAATCCCTTTGGAATGGATCAGTCCTGAATATTTGCATCAGGTACCAAGTATTTACCGCAACTCCAATGAATTAAATGCAGAGGCAAAAAACACTTCACCACAGCGTCAGTCACCAACTGATGTCAGCCAACCTCCTGTAAACAAGCTTTACCAATCAAGCATTATCAGCCTGCGCTAAAATAATGAAGCTACATTTTTTCATTCTCTCTCTTGTACTGTCTGTATTATTTGGACTTGCTGACAGTACATTTGCAAAATCTCCAAAAACATCAAACTGGAAGAGTTTCCGTTTGGAGTATCAAAGTACCGGAAACTCGGAAATGCTGGTCGGCTGGAATGGCAAGCGACTCGTTGTTAAACTCAAGCCGCAGCGTGGAGAAGGTGGTTTTAGTTTGGCAAGAAGAGTTCTGGAACCAAAATATAGAAGCCTGAAAACTATCCGAAAATACAGTTCATCTCGGCGCCTGTACAGAAATCGTTTCATAACTTTTCCGTTCAAGGTTGTTAACAATATTATCCGCAGCTCTGCACTTAAGGCCGTGTTCTTCAAAGACAAAGCAGACAACGAATTTTGGAAACATCGAGTAACCTATGCCTGGGAGACTACCACCCTGATTGCGGGGTTGTTCACTAAAAAAGCAATAAAGGCCGGACATTTGGTGCGCTACAATAAAATGCGCAGGAATGGGGATATTCTCCAAAAAGGAGATATAATAAAAATCCCCTGGAAGTGGATTAGTCCTGAATTGTCACTGCGTCAAGTTGCCGTGAAGCCGCCTTTAAAACTAAATCAAGATACTTCAGGAAAATTTTATGCGCATTATCAGATGAAACCTGGTGAAACCCTTTACACATCAGTTGTGATCCGTTTTACCGGACGACTGTTGAATGATGAGGTGAATCAGATTGCCGACAAATTACTAAAATTAAATAAAATTCCAGACGCAAAACTTATTCAAAGTCAACGAAAAATAATAATTCCTCTTGAGTGGTTGAGTGAGGAATACCTTGGCCATCAGACGAAGGAGATGTTTTCCGGAAAAAGCTCTTCTGCCGAAATAAACTCAAAAAAGAAAAAAAAGAAAACCTCAAAAAATATTGTTACAAAAAAGAAAACCAAACATAACAAAACCAAGCATGATAGATTGGCAAAAAAATCAAAAACCAGCCGTAAAAATAGTGTTCATAAAATTCATGTGATTCTCGACTCAGGACACGGGGGTGGCGATCCCGGAGCTTCTGGAGGTTCGCGAAAAAATAAAGATCTGATTTATGAAGATGAAGTCGTTTACGATGTCAGTCAGCGTATTTCAAGACTGCTTAAAAAACAGGGTGTCATAGTACACCCCACATTAGCAGACCCCAATCAAAAAACCCCAGTGCGTTACTTGTCTCATCGTCATGACAAAGACGAACAACTTTTAGTTACTCCACGTTATTCTACGCGCAATTCACGCATTGGAGTCAATATGCGCGTCTATCTTGTTAACCACATTTATAAAGAGTTGAGAAAGCAAAAAGTTCCTTCAGAAAATATTTTGTTCATCAGCCTCCACGGCGACTCCCTTCATACATCACTGAGCGGCGTCATGGTCTATTATCCGGATCATCGCCTGCGCCGCAGCAGTTTTCGTTTGAAAAATAAAATTTACCGTAGAATCAAGGAATACAGTTCAAAATTGACGTTTCAAACAAAGGACAATCGGTATTCAGAAAAACTTAGCAAATCCTTCGGAAAAGTTATTATAGATGAGTTTCGTAAAACAAAACTGCGTACACACCGTGTAGCCTCAGCCGTGAGGGGATATCTGTACCGCAAAGGTAAAAAGACTCTTCCTGCAGTTCTTCGTTACAGTAAAGTCCCGACATCCGTTTTGGTGGAAATCGCCAACCTTAATAATAGACGTGATCGACGAGATTTGCTAAAATCCAAAATCCGTCAGCGAATAGCAAATGCCATTTCAAATTCGGTTTATGCACACTTCGGCCGCTCAAGCGGTCTTGTTGCACAACGTTAGTCCAACAATCCCTTTTTATGTCTTCGATCACCTCTGTAGTTTTCGATCTTGGGAACGTCTTGATCGACTGGGATCCCCGTTATCTTTACCGAAAATTGTTTTCAACCGAAACAGAAGTTGAGTGGTTTTTGGGAAATATATGTGATGATGAATGGAACAGCAAACATGACGCAGGACAGCCTTTTGAAAAAGGCATCTCAGAGCTTTCAGCATTATATCCGCAATATTCTGATCAAATCCGTAACTGGTATGATCGTTGTGAAGAAATGCTGGGTGGTCCTCTGGATGAAACGGTTGAAGTTTTAGCTGAACTGAAAAAAAATAAAGTTCCGCTCTTCATACTCAGCAACTGGTCTGCGGAAACTTATCCTAAAGCAGAAGCTCTCTTTGATTTTCTGCACTGGTTTGATGGAAAAATAATTTCAGGAGAATCCGGAATAATTAAACCTGATCCGGAAATTTACCAGTTACTCTTAAAAACATTTGATTTGACTCCACAAAATACAGTTTTCATTGATGATAAACTTGCCAATGTGAATGCTGCCCAGGATTTGGGAATCCACGGAATTCATTTCCAAAATGCTGCCATACTCCGGAATGATTTAAAAAAATTAATACTGCTTTAACTTGTAATCTCTGCGCCCCAAGTTGCATTTTTTACTCATTCGAGCTATTATTCTTTAGCGCATACCGTTCCATTTCTGGAATTGTCAATTTACTCATTTAGTTCTCCGGAAGCCTTGCGAAAACTTATTGTTTTAAGCTGTGTTTTTTTGATTCTTTCCGGCATACTGTTGGCGTACCCGAGAATGTTCCCGTGGGCCGAAGAGTCTTCAGCAACTTCCTTATTACATATCTGGGCCGGTTTTTTCTTTTTGGTTATTTTTCCCATGTATTCCTGGGATCATATACGAGGACACAAGGATCGTCTTGGGGAACGCTCCCTTGTTACGGCATCCGGAATTATCCAGTTTTTCACCGGTTTAGGATTGATAATTTCCGGAATACCTTTACTGCTGTATGGCGCGGATGTTTTAGATTTTCCGCGTGAAATTCATTTATTATTGACCTTTGTCCTGGCCGGTAGTTTGATCTTACATAAATTTTCCAAAAAATAAACGTCAACGATTTTTCCACTCCATTCAAACAACACTGCACACACAATGTCTTCTTCAACTAACAAAATCAAATTGATGGACACCACCCTGAGGGATGGTGAGCAGACGCAGGGAGTCTCATTCACGCCTCCGGAAAAGTCCAATATTGCCAAAACTCTGTTGAAACAATTGCGTGTTGATCGTATCGAAGTCACTTCAGCTAGGATTTCAGCAGGTGAGTTGGGCTCGGTACAAAACATTACGGCGTGGGCTGAGGAAAATGGATTCTTGGAATGCATTGAAGTTTTGGGATTTATTGATCAAAAACGGAGCGTGGACTGGATTAAAGAATCCGGCTGTACTGTGATGAATTTACTGACTAAGGGCAGCGAAAACCACTGTAAAAATCAACTCAAAAAAACTCTTAAACAGCATGTTGCTGATATCCGTCAAACTTTGAAATATGCGCATGTCAATGAGCTGAATGTGAATGTTTATCTTGAAGATTGGTCGAACGGATATCACAACAGCCCGAAATATGTTTTTGAAATGATGGCTGCGCTCAAAGATGAAGGCATCAATCATTTTATGCTTCCCGATACTCTTGGAGTTTTGTCTCCGGATGAAGTTTTTTCCAGCCTTACCGATATGATCGAACGCTTTCCGTGGGCAACTTTTGATTTTCATCCGCATAACGATTACGGTCTTGGCGTAGCCAATGTGCTTTATGCGGTCAAGGCTGGTGTGAGAAACATCCACTGCACAATGAACTGCCTTGGTGAGCGTGCTGGGAATGCTTCTCTGGCGGAAATCGCAGTCGTTCTGCATGACAAACTTGGCATGGAACTTTCGATTGACGAATCACATCTTTCGCCTGTGAGTGAAATGATAGAGAGCTTTTCCGGAAAAAGACTGGCTGACAATGCGCCGATTGTTGGAGAAAACGTTTTTACTCAAACCAGTGGAATTCATGCTGATGGAGACAAAAAGGCTAATTTGTACCACAACCCAATTGTGCCGGAACGTTTTGGGCGCATAAGAAGCTATGCGCTTGGGAAAATGAGCGGTAAAGCCTCGCTTGCCAAAAACCTGGAACTGTTGGGCATACAACTTGTTGATGAAAATTTAAAGAAAGTTCTCAAACGTGTTGTTGAGCTCGGTGACACAAAAAAATCAATGACTGCCGCAGACTTGCCGATCATCATTACTGATGTGCTTGAAACCAGCGAAAATCAACGAATTGAACTGCTGAATTGCTCAATTTCCAGTGGACTCAACTTAAGAGCCACAGCCACAATCCATCTTAAAATTGATTCAAAAGAATATCTTGAAGCAGGAAGTGGTAACGGCGGTTATGACGCGTTTATGAGTGCCATCAAAAAAATATTGAAAAAGATACATCTTCAAGCACCAGAACTGGTTGATTATCAAATCCGAATTCCACGTGGAGGAAAAACAAATGCTCTCACAGAGGCAATTATTACTTGGCAGGTGAACGGGAAACGTCTGCAAACCATTGGTATTGATTCCGATCAAGTTATTGCCGCTGTCAATTCAACATTAAAGATGCTCAATTTGCAGCTCATGCAAAAAGAAGTTGCTGAACAGTAAGTTCATAGTGTGTTTTTCTTTGAGTTTCAGCCCCTTTACTGAGTGAGTACCAATTGCTTTGCCGATGCTGGAGAGTGTAAAATAATGAGTAGCTCAACTACCGAGTCTAAACTGTCCACCATTTATTATCCTTTAACCGCAAACCCTGCGGGTCACCACCATTTATTATTGGCAGAATCGGTTCTCTGGAATTTTCCTGAGACTCAGCTGGTAGTATTTTTACTTTCAAATGGGCTGCATCCGGATCCTCTTAAACAGCAGCAAATTCCATCTGCAGCGTTGCGCCTCAATATTTTACAAAGCGCTTTAAATGACTGGTCCGATCCCAAAAAATCACTGCCCGCAAAAATTGCGGAAGATTCCGGAATTCACCTCAAATTAAGAAAAAGTAATTCCGCGATTTCACACCGTGAATTAGCAATCAATCGTCCTCTGCGTTTGGCAGAACACATAAAATCTTTCTCCGGATCCGAAAAAGTCCGTATGATTGTGGGGGCAGATTTGCTTGAGCGCATGCTCAATCCGCAAATATTTACAGATCTGGATCTTGTCGAAATCGAGCGTAGCTGTCATCTGCTGCTTGCTCCGAGAAATGAAGTTGAAATTGTAACGATTTTACAGCATTTAATGAAAAAACGCGGTGTAACTTTAAGCGCTACGCTCATAAAAACGGAGAGGCTTACCAAAAATTTACAGAGATTTTTTTTGATTTCATCAACAATTATCCGTAGAGCAGCGCAAGCCGGACACGATCTAACAACTTTTCTGCCGTCAACAGCCGTACTTCAATTATTGCAGAACAGTTTATATGTAAAAACCAGACAGCCCTTCTGGATAAAAAATTCCAACTTAAATGAACTGCAGCTCCGTTGTCACGAATTGATGGAGCAATTGGATGAAGCCGCAAAACAACTGCAGAAGTTGCTTAATAAAAGAAAAATACAAAAACAACCACACCGCTTTTCGGTTGTGGAAACCAGTACAGGCGGGCAAATTGCGGAAGGTTTTACCAGTTGTTCCGGTGCTTCGAAGCATTTTCTGGACGGCCGAATTCTCTATAGTCAAGAAGCCCAAAAGAAATTTTTGAGACGCTCGACATTTGCGGATTCGAGTGTATCCCAGACACGGGCCCAGGATCTTGCTGTAACAATGCGGAAAAGATCAGGGGCTGATTGGGCACTGGCAGAAACCGGCATGGCGGGCCCGCCCTCAAGTGAAAGAAGAAGCAAGAAAAATGGACAATGTCATCTTGGACTGGCATTATCATCTGCAGTCAGGTATAAGTGTCTAGAGTTCAATCCATTTTTGACGCGCAAAGAGCATCAATTGTTGTTTGCAATTGAAGCCCTGAACTGGGCTGAAAATGTTCTTCAAAATTAAAACTATGATAATCAAATGAAAGAATTACTGCAAAAATTACTGGCGTCTCAGGAACTTAGCTTTGAAGAAGCACGTGAAATGATTCTCTGGATTATGAGTGAAGATGCAGTTTCGGTGCAGGCAGCAGCTTTGTTAGCATTGTTACAGGCAAAGGGTGTAACGGTTGAAGAAATGGCAGGTGCCGCTCTGGCCATGCGGGAACGCGCATCCAGAATAAAAGCACCGGAAAATGCGATTGACACCTGCAGTACTGGAGGAAATGGAATCAGTACTTTTAATATTTCAACCTGTGCGGCAGTTATCGCGGCAGCAGCAGGTGCAGTAGTCGCAAAACACGGTAATCGCAGCAACACTCGCAAAAGTGGAAGCGCTGAAGCTCTGGAAGCTTTAGGAGTAAATATCACTCTGGAAATAAGCAAAGTGGAAAGCTGCCTGAAGGAACTGGATATTTGTTTTTGTTACGCGATCAATCATCATCCTGCAATGCGCTTTGCAGGACCCATCCGCAAAGATTTGGGTGTACCGACTATTTTCAATTTACTTGGCCCTCTTACCAACCCGGCAGGAGCAAAAAGCCAGCTGATCGGTGTTCCGAATAAAGAGCTGACATTGAAAATCGCTCAAGTTCTACAACGTCTTGGCAGCTCACGCGTTTTAGTAGTTCACGGACTGGACGGCCTTTGTGAATTGACAGTTACAGCACCAACCCATGTGGCTGAGCTGCGCGACGGAAACATCCGTGAATACGAAGTAAATCCGCAAGAGTTGGGATTCAAAACCGGAAATTTAGATGAGATCAGAATTGACAGTCCGGAAGAAAGCGCAAAAATCATTGAAAGTATTTTTGCCTGTTCTGAAAAAGGTACTGAGCGTGATATTGCTTTGATAAATGCGGCAGGAGCCTTAGTCGTAGCGGGTCTGGCTGAGGATTTGAAAGAAGGAGTTGAAGTGGCTACAAAAACAGTGGACAGTGGAAAAGCGGCAGAAAAAATGGCACAGCTGGTAAAATTTACACAGTCAGTTTAGCAAGTTCCACAAAATCCTGTAAAACAGCTTTAAATATTTTGTTGATTTTCTGCATGCATGGTTGATTGAAAAAGTCTTTCTTTACATCATCCTTAACTTTGCAGCCTGCGAATTACTTTCACCAGCCGTTCCGGTTCATCACTAATGATTCCGCTTACACCCCACCTAATCAACTGCTCCATTCGTTTTTCATCATTGATCGTGTATGGGAAAATCTGATACCCGTCTGCTTTCAGCATCTGAATCAGAGAGCGTGTAACAAGACTTTCATCCGGATGATAGGAATATGCTTTTTGCCGTCGGCAAAGAGCCACTGCAATTTCGTCGTCGATTGGAGCTTCCTGCAGAGGAGCCACTCTGAGTGCCGTCAATTTCTTTTGTTCCCGATACCATCTCTGGATTCTTGCAAAAAAGAAATGCTCAAAACTAGAAATTAACACTGAATCAGCCATCCCAAGCATTTCCACAAGTTTACAAACCTGCGTTTCAATTGCGTCAGCAGGTGCAGGAGCCTCAAAACTTTCCGGTTTGATTTCGATATTAACGGTAATTCGCCCCCTGATTTTCAGCATTACCTCTTCCAGAGTAGGGATAGACTCCTCTTTAAATTCAGCGTTAAACCAGCTTCCGGCGTCCAATTTCTGTATTACAGCCAGTGTGTGTTCTGACACCAGACCTTTGCCGTCAGTGGTTCTATCCAGGGCTTTATCATGGATCACCACCGGAACCCGATCACGGGTCAGACAAACATCCAGTTCAATCATATCTGCTTCAACACTAATCGCAGCTTCAAAAGCCGCAAGTGTGTTTTCAGGGTATTTTGCACGATATCCCCTGTGAGCCACTACCCAGGGACGTTTTTGTTGTTCTAATGTTATAATACTTTCCATAGTTTGACACGTCAGGCTGGTTGGTGTAAAATCAGGTGTAAATTTAAATCACTGGAGATACAGGTATCAGCTTACCTTTCCCGGTGAAAAACTCAATTCCAATGAAGTTTTCCATGATTAAATACGACAATCCAGCTGAAGACAATGATTTCAATTGCTCGGATTACTGCTTAAGTCCCCGTGAGTTTTTTGAGAAACGCCGTACTTCGAAACGACCCTATGTTTTCGATTTGAGAAGTTCTGAGGCACATGAAGAGGAGAATATTCCCGGTTCACTTAGTTTGCCCATCGAACATTTTGAAACCTCCATCTATCAAATGCCTTTTGCCGGAGATATCCTGCCTTACGGCGGAGAAGATGGAGAGGTGCTCACAGCAGCAGAAATCCTGTATGACAATGGTTTCGATTCTTTTAACTATACGGATTCCTACGAAGCTCTTTTTAGCAACGCGGATGCTACCTATTTAACTATTACAAGTGACGCACACAAGAAGATTGACGATGAACTGCAAAACTCAGATGAACTGAAAGCAGTGCAAATCATAATTGAGCCTACTTCTCCTTTGAAAGCAATTTAGCGTCCTGAATTAGTAATTTCAGCACTGGAGGGGAGCATTAAGTTAGAGGTCGATGGAGTAGAAATTTTTACCGAACGAAAAACTGCTTCATATCTTGAAGGTACTATTATTGAAATCAACGATGAAGGGCATTTGGAAGTCAGGAATCCTAATCTGTCAATCAGCAAACTAAATGGTTCACTCGAAGAGCAGATACAGCTCATGCTGGATGAACAGGTAAATCCGATGCTCGCCTCACACGGCGGGAATGTAATGTTGGAAGGAATCAAGGACAGTTCGGCTTATGTACGTTTTGGAGGTGGATGTCAAGGTTGCAGCATGATCGACACCACTGTCAAACAAGGAGTAGAGGTAATGCTCAAAGAGGCTATTCCGGAACTGGTTGGAGTTTATGATGTGACTGATCACTCTGAAGGCGAATCTCCTTTCTTCACAGGCTAAAACTTTTGTAGTTACCGTTTCATTATGTAACCATTCGCCTTTTCTCCTTATTAACACACTCAGGTGCTCCTGCCTTTTCATGTCCTCTTCCTCACAAACAAATCCAAATGACACAGAAATTTCCATCATCAATGAGCAGGATGAGTTTTCACAGGTAGTATGTGATGGCAGGAACCTGCTCGAAAACAAAGCAGAATTTCAAACTGACGAATGGGTTTGGACTCGTGATCTGGATGATGGAGGAATTTTTATCTTCAGCTACCTTTTGTTTGACTACAAGCAAAAAGTTCTGAGCTTGCCCCGTTTAAAAGAAAGCGTCTATACGCTGAATCTCTTGCGACACAAAATGCTTCCTGCACGTGATAAAACAGGATTGCCACTACTTGGGGAATTTCAGGTGATTTTCACGCTTTATGAAAGATTAAAGCTTGAAGAAATGTCCTGGGATGCTTGTGAGGAGTATTTAAAAGAGCAAATTGCAGTGCATCGTGAAACCAACTAATTCTGCTTAGCGTTCCAAGTTCAGTTGTTTTGCCTGCTTGATTACTTCCAGGTTTTCTGAAACTTCTGTTGCAATTTTCGAATTCAGTTTCTGCTCAGCACATTCTTGAGCATGTTTGATGGCGTTGCGAAAAGTATGAACTTTTGAATTGCCATGACAGATAATCACTACCCCATTTACACCAAGTAAAGGCGCCCCTCCAACTTCGGAATAATCCGCTCGTCTTCTCAATGCCCTGAAAGGTGCTTTCATTGCGAGATATCCCAGCTTTGAAATCCATGAACTCTGTACTTCTTCACGCAGGATACTGCGTACAAAATCGAAAGTTCCTTCTGCGACTTTCAGCGCAATATTTCCGATGAAACCGTCGCATACAACTACATCCACCCTATCTTTGAACATTGCCTTTCCCTCAATGTTGCCTGTAAAATTGAGTGTACTTTGTTTCAGCAGATCATAGGTTTCTTTAAGATCAAGATAACCCTTACCCTCTTCTTCACCAACGTTTAATAAAGCGACACGCGGGTTTTCCAGGTGTAGATACGTACGTGCGTAGGCATCACCCATTAAGGCAAATTGAAATAGATATAGGGGTTTGCAATCCGTGTTTGCACCGACGTCCAGGAGCACAAAGGGATGATTGCGGTGAACGGAGGGCATTAGCGAAGCAATTGCGGGACGCTCGATTCCTTCGACTGACTTGAGGACAAACTTTGCGGTTGCCATTGAGGCACCGGTATTTCCCGCGCTGACAACAGCATCTGCTTCTCCTGCTTTCACAAGATCAACGGCTACTCTAATTGAGGAATTTTTCTTTTGACGCAGCGCCGTAGCAGGAGATTCGTTCATTTCCACAATTTCTGTGGAATTAGCTATGCGTAATTTTTGCTGATCATAGCTGTAAAGCTTCAGTTTCTGATCAATTTGAGCTTCTGCACCAACCAAAATAACTTCAATTCCGAAGTCATTGACGGCTTGTACAGCCGCTTCAACCTGAACAGTTAAAGGACTGTCTCCTCCCATTGCGTCAACTGCAATTGCCATGAGTTTTTACGGTATGCTGTTGATGAGTGAAAGAGCAGAAAAAACGGCTCAAGATGCTTTAACTTCAACGACTTCAATACCCTTGTAAAATCCACATTCAGGGCAAACTCGATGAGGGCGAATCAATGCGTGACAGTTAGTGCATTCTGAAAGCGCGGATTCTCTAATTTTAATATGTCCCCGCCTGTGGTCACGTTGACTGCGCGAGGTTTTGCTTCTTGGTACGGCCATGGGTCGTCTGTGTTTGTGTTATAGTTTGTTATGAACAACGATCTAAAATAATGCAGCTGCCGGATTATTGTTGAACTGCGACTCTCTGTAGTTCAGCTTGAAACTGATTCAGATCAAAGAATTTGCATCAGTAGTTTCTATTCAGCTTTAGCCTTCGGCGGCTTGGATTTCTTCAAGAGTTCGTGCAGTGGGGAGAGGATCTTTTGCTTCATCAATAATTGGATACTCTTCACATTTTTCTTCGTTTAAGGCAGTGTAACTCTCCCATTTCTCAGGAACATCCACATCTGCGTAAATTGCTTCCACCGGACATTCTTCAACACAGGCGTTGCAATCAATGCATGTTTCAGGATTGATGTACAACATGGTCGGCCCTTCGTGAAATGCCTCCACGGGACAAACTTCCACACAGTCAGTATATTTACAATTATCACAGTTTGGAGTTACAGTATAAGTCATCTACAAGTCCTCAGTTGAAATTCAGCTTGGAGTTTTTCACTCGTTTTAAGAAAAAATTTGTTATCAATTTAATGACAACCTTAGATAATCACATAAAACCAGTTTAAAAACAAGTTTTTTCATCAATCTCCGGCAATCAATTTATTACTCGTAACGCAAAGGATCCACCGGATTGAGTCGAGAAGCTTTTGTTGCAGGATAAAGTGTAACCAAAATACAAATTGTAAATGAGGCTACAGTAGCCAGCGCCACATCCAGCCAATCAATCAGGACGGGGATTCGATTTCCACCCGGATATACACCGGCAGGAATGTCAATTATTTCAAAGGTCATTAAAGCCCAGCAGATTGCCAGGCCCACCAACACTCCTCCGATTGTCCCCAGCGAACCAATCACCAATCCCTGAAAAAAGAAGATCTTACGGATACCGGAGTCCTTTGCGCCGAGTGCTTTGAGAATCGCAATTTCACGGGATTTCTCTAAAACCAGCATAATCAGAGAACTGATTATATTGAAAGCGGCTACTACGATAATCAGCGAGAGAATCAGAAACAGTCCGATTTTTTCAAGTTTCATCACCTGAAAGATACTTTTGTTTTCATCAGCCCAATTCCCAACTATATAATCCTCACTCAGTTCCGCCAATTCCAAAGAAATTTCCGGAGCATTTTCCGGATCACTTATACTCACACCCAAACCCGTAATATGGTTTCCCATACGGTAAATCTTTTGCAGCAGCCGATAATCAATAAAAGCCAGTACTTCGTCATAACCCGAAATTCCTGATTCGAAAATACCGATCACTTCCAGTTTTTTAATGCGTGGAACATCGCCGATTGGTGTCATACGCTGTTCTGACGAAACCAGCTTAACCGAATCTCCAACATTTGCTTCCAGTTGACGCGCCAATTTTGCGCCTAAAATAATACCATCTTTCAAGCGTTTACTTCTCGCTTCCGGATGTGAGAGTCGCTTCAGTAATCTTGCTGAAATAAGTGCTTGCTTTTCCGGAGATGGCGCAAATCCGTAGACCTCATCACGCAAAAAAGACGAAATTTTTGTGACCTCAGTTTCCTGCTGAGGATCAATTCCACGGAGAAGCGCACCCTTGGGCTGTTTGCGTCCGGTAAGCAGAGCTTGCTTGAAGATGTATGGTGCAACACCTTCAACTTCCGGATGCTCAGTCAAACGTTTTTGCAGTCCGGAATAGTTTTGCATCGCGTCATCCCAGGCAAAAACCGTAATGTGTGGTAAAGAGCCGGTCACTGCGTCCTGCAAATTTGTGCGGAAACCGTTCATCACAGAAGTGGAAACAATGAGCGCAACAACGCCCAAAGCCACACCTCCAATCGAAATCCAGGTGATGACTGAAATCGAACGATCCCGCCGAGGAGAAAAAAGATACCGTCTGCCTATGAATGTTTCGAATTGCATCAGTTAATTTGCCAGTTTTTCACGCACAAGAACAGGTGCAGTAGCCAATGCTTCAGCAAGTTTTTCGGGAGCTTTTATTCCAGCTTGTGCCATGTTCGGCTTCCCTCCACCGCGTCCATCTGCAAGCAGCGCTACAGCATTTACCAATTCACCGGCCTTGAATCCTCGTAAAATCAAATCATCTGTAACGACACAGAGCAAGGTGCTTTTTCCGGACATCGAGGTTGCCAGCCAAGCTATTCCTGAAGGCATTTTTTCCCGAAGAGCCTGCCCCATGTTCCGCAGCGTGTCCGCGGAATCAACCTCAATTATTTTGGCCAAAACCAACACGCCTTCAACTTCTTCAGCTTGTGCGATCAATTCTGACACTCCTGCAAGAGCGGCATCACTTCGCAACGTTTGAAGTTCTCTTTCAAGTTTCCTTTTATCTTCAGCAAGTTTTTCGACCATTTCCGGAACTTGTGCTTCCGGAACATTCATCAATTGGCGCAAGGAACGTGCGACACGTCCTTGTTCCTGACTCATCAATTCAGCTTGTCGGCCTGTTACGGCTACAACTCTCCGCACTCCGGAAGCAATCGCCTCTTCTGAAAAAATCCTGAATTGACCGATTTGACCGGTGGCTTTAACATGACAACCGCCGCAAAGTTCTTCTGAGAAATCAGATACTTTTACTACACGAACGACATCTCCGTATTTTTCGCCGAACAAGGCGGTGATTCCGGAATCAAGCGCTTCCTGAAAAGGGGTTTCGTAAATATCAGTGGGGATGTTATCGCGAATCACGGAGTTGACAATATTCTCTATTTCTTCCAGTTGTCGCTCTGTGACTTTTTCAAAATGAGTGAAGTCAAAACGCAATATCTCCGGATTGACCAATGAACCGGCCTGATTCACGTGCTCACCCAAAACCTGCTTCAGCCCCTCGTGCATCAAATGCGCGGCTGTATGGTTATTGGTTGTTGATAAACGAAGTTCTGCATTAACCACGGCGGTCATTGGAGAAGCGTCCGGAGTGAAATCCGGAGAAGCATTTTTAGCTTCGGGATTTACTTCTTCACAAAAATGGATGATAGAATCTCCCTGTTTCTGGACATCAACCACGTTCCATTTTTTTCTATTTTGCTCAAGTGTTCCGTGATCACCGACTTGACCTCCGGACTCAGCGTAAAAAGGAGTTATATCCAAAATAAACTGCCATTGTCCCTGATCGTTGCGGGAATGGCGGCGCAATTTTGACTCTGTCCGTAAGACATCGTAGCCCACAAATTTTGAATCCTGACCAGCCGAAATTTCTGTCCACTCATCAAGTGTCGCCTTGAATTTTCCTGCCTCACGTGCTCGTGTACGCTGTTCCTGCATCAATTTATCAAAACCGTTTTCGTCCGTTCCGATACCACGTTCTTCACACATCAACCTTGTCAAATCGACAGGAAATCCGTAAGTATCATAGAGCTTGAAAGCATCTTCTCCGGATAGTTGCTCAGTAGCTTTAGTTTCCGGAGTTGAGACCATTTTTTCAAAAATTTCCAGCCCACGATCGAGGGTCAACCCGAAACTGGTCTCCTCTGCCTGAATTACATTTTGGACGTGTTTTTGCTGTTTGTTTATTTCCGGAAAAGCATCTCCCATCACTTCAGCAAGTACAGGAACCAGTTTGTAAATAAACGGCTCGTGCATGTTCAACACCCTTCCGTAGCGCGTAGCACGTCTTAACATGCGCCGTAAAACATAACCACGTCCTTCGTTGGAAGGAAACGCGCCATCCGCAATAGCAAAACTAAGCGAGCGTAAATGATCGGCAATTACTCTGTAAGCCACACCAACATCCCCGCCGGAGTCTTCCTGTCCGGTGACTTCGCTGATGCCTGCTAAAATCGGCGTGAAGAGATCGGTGCTGTAATTGGAATCTACACCCTGCAGAACACGGCAAACTCTCTCCAATCCCATTCCGGTATCCACGTGCTGTGCAGCAAGCGGTTCAAGATGCCCATCAGGAAAACGCTGATATTGAATAAAAACCAGATTCCACAATTCAACAAAACGCCAGCAGCCTTCAAGATTGACAGAGCAATCGTGTTTGTCGGAAAGCGGGCAGGTGCCCTCGCCCAAGTCAATGTGCAGTTCAGAACACGGCCCGCATGGACCAACCTCGCCCATTTCCCAAAAATTGTCCTGTTTATCAAAACGCAAAACTTGTTCCGGATTGATATCGGTACGTGTACGCCAGAGATTTTCCGCATCTTCATCTGCTTCAACGCCTTCTCCACCTTCATAAACTGTGGCCCATAATTTGTCTTTTGGCAGTCCCCAGACATCTGTCATCAATTCCCAGGCCCATTCAATTGCCTCTTTTTTAAAATAGTCTCCAAACGACCAGTTTCCGAGCATTTCAAAAAAGGTGTGGTGGTAATTATCATGACCAACGTCTTCAAGGTCATTATGTTTTCCACTTGCTCTAATACATTTTTGTGAATTGGCTGCACGGTTATATTCACGGACACCGGTTCCCAAAAACACGTCTTTAAACTGCGCCATTCCTGAGTTCGAAAAAAGTAAAGTCGGGTCATCATTAGGAACGACAGGGGCACTTCTTACAAAACGATGGCCACGGTCTTCAAAAAATGAGATGAACTCCTGTCGAATTTCTTTTGAGTTTTTCATTATCCGCTTTGCATTGTCATTGGTTGTTTTTTGAGAACAGAAGTTCGGGGATGGAAGGCGGGAGTGGATTTGAAAGGATCCTCTTGCAACCGACCGCCGGCGTAGGCAACAGGTTGCTGAATGCTAAAATCAACGAGCCATGAATTCGACGACAAGGTGATCTTCCACTTCAATTGGAATTTCCTCACGTTCCGGAATCTGCACAAGAGTACCGGAATAGTTTTTGGCATCACGCTGAATATAACCTAATTTCTGCTCAAAGAAATTATACCAATCCTTGTATCTTTCAACTTTTTGACTTTTCTCCCTCAGTTGAACGACATCACCGGGACTTAGCTGATAACCTGGTTTATTGACTTTTTTTCCATTCACAGTCAGATGGCAGTGAACCACCATCTGGCGTGACGCGCGTAATGTTCCGGCAAAACCCATGCGGTAGGTCATATTGTCCAGGCGGGTTTCGAGTGTTTGCACAAGTGCGACGTTCGTTTGCTTACGAACCATGGCTGCTTTTTCGTAATAGCGTCGCAGTTGTTTGGAACCAATTCCGTAAAAGGCTTTCAGCTTTTGAGTCTCTTTCAACTGTTGACCAAATGGAGATATCTTGGCTTGACGGTTTGCCCCATGCTGACCCGGACGGTTGGGACGGCGACTCAGAGTAAGTGCCGCACTTGGGCTGCCAATCAGATTGACACCGAGCGCACGGCAAACTTTATGTTTAATGGTAGATTTTCCTGGCATATTTTTTAATTTCCGTTCAGATGGCACCTTTGGAGGACTATAGAATGATAAAAAGCTGAGAATTTTTTTCTTCTCAAAAGTTCGTTCTCAATGAAAAATTTTCAGGATGCCATCCCATAAAATGGGTCCAACCGATTATTCATGCTTCAACGAGAACATTAGAATAGACTAAGATTATCTGTGAAAAAATGGAATTTGTCAATTGAAAATGGACAGACGATTGAAGTTCTTTATCAAAACTTTCTGAAAAGTAAGAATGTTCTTGACAAATACTATCATTAGAATAGACTTCAATTTCCAAAATATTGTTTTTTTTCATTCAAGTACACTGTTAAATTATTTTGTCAGCTCAAGCTACCATCCTCCAGGTTGAAAATATTGCCACGCGTTTTCGTACGCAGGATGGCGTGGTGCATGCGGTAAACGGAATCAGTTTCGAATTGAAGGAAGGCGAATTGCTGGGTGTCGTCGGTGAGAGTGGTTCCGGAAAAAGCGTGACCATGATGTCGCTGCTAAAATTGCTGCCCATGCCTCCTGCAGAAATTGTTTCTGGAAAAGCCAATTTTGAAGGACAGGACTTGATTCAACTGAATACAAATCAGTTGAGAAAAATTCGTGGTGGAAAAATCGGTTTCATTTTTCAGGATCCGATGACTTCACTCAATCCCGTTTTGACCATCGGTTACCAGTTGGGAGAACCGATGCGTGAACACCTTGGAATGAGCCGCAGGGAAGCTCGAAAACGTTCGGCGGAACTGCTGGAACTGGTAGGAATTCCAATGGCGGAAAACCGCTTAAACGATTTTCCTCATCAATTTTCAGGTGGTATGCGTCAGCGTGTTATGATCGCCATTGCACTGGCCTGTGATCCAAAGGTGCTCATTGCCGATGAACCTACCACAGCTTTGGATGTGACAATCCAGGCACAGATTCTGGACATAGTCAAACGACTCCGCAAGGAACTCGGCATGGCCATTATCTGGATTACACATGATCTAGGAGTAGTCGCCGGATTGGCCGACCGTGTTGCAGTAATGTATGGAGGGTTCATAGTTGAAGAAGCTCCGGTGGATGAACTTTATGCGAATCCAAAGCATCCTTACACACAGGGATTGCTGAAAACACTACCCAATCTTAAGGGAGAGCGTTCCAAACGGTTGGAAAGCATCATTGGTCAACCGCCTGATCTTCTCGGTAAACCAGAGTCTTGTCCTTTCGCCCCGCGCTGTACCCAAACCCTTGAACGTTGCCTGAAGGAAAATCCCAGTTTAATTAACAGAGGAAACAATCACAAAGTGGCCTGCTGGTGGAATCATGAATCCGGAGAAAAAACATGACTTCTGAAGCACCAAAAGTTCTGCTGAAAGTCGAAGGCTTGACCAAACATTTTCCGATTACCAAGGGGGTTTTCCGCCGACAGGTTGGAGCGGTCAAAGCAGTGGACGGAATTTCCTTCGAAATACTCCAGGGGGAAACCCTTGGTTTAGTTGGTGAAAGCGGATGCGGGAAATCAACAACCGGCAGGGTGATCCTTCAGCTCTATCCCGCAACTGCAGGAAAAGTGACTTTTAAGGGACGTGACTTGATGTCCCTCAGTAAAGAGGAGCTACGTAAGCAGCGTCCACAAATGCAGATGATTTTTCAAGATCCGCAAGACAGCCTGAATCCAAGAATGACAGTGGGCAGTATCATCAGTGAACCTTTAGTAGAACATGGAGAATTCAAGGGCAAAGCACGTCGGGATCGTGTAGAACAATTGTTGGAATCTGTCGGGATGAATCGGGAATACACCAATCGCTATCCCCATGAATTTTCTGGAGGTCAACGGCAGCGGATCGGCATAGCGCGTGCGCTTGCACTAAGTCCGGAATTCGTCATCTGCGATGAACCGATCGCAGCACTGGATGTATCGATTCAGGCCCAGGTGGTCAACCTTTTGGAAGAGCTCCAGGAGGAACTTGGTTTGACTTACCTTTTCATATCACACGATTTAAGCATGATCCGCCATATTGCTGATCGGGTTGCGGTAATGTATCTTGGACGGATTGTCGAGTTAGCCAGCAGTGAATCCTTATACAGTACCCCACTGCATCCATATACCCAGGCCTTGCTTTCTGCTGTTCCAATACACGATCCAAAACTGGAAAAGAAACGTAAGCGGGTAATCCTCACGGGTGACGTACCGAGTCCGGCAAATCCGCCTTCGGGTTGCCACTTCAGCATCCGATGCCCAAGGGCCGAGCAACGCTGCTTTAAAGACTCTCCGGAATGGCGGGAAATCACTCCGGGACATCAAGTGGCCTGCCATCTGGTATAAAAGATTAAAACAATGTTGACATATTTAAAAAGAACTGTACAATGCGTAATCTCTCTGTTTCTTTAGCCTTGCAAAGCTTCAGCTTACGGAAGATTATACAAACGGGCTGCCGGCTGTGTAGCAGGCGCCTTCATCACGGCAAACCGGGGGATCCGGAATGCTTTTTTGGTCAGTTAATTTTCACCTGACCTTTTTTCATAACAATAAGGAGATAATATGAAAAAAACGATTAATATCTTGTTAAGCCTGGCTTTTGCTGTTTGTTTAACAAGTACCGTTCAAGCCAAACGCGGCAGTGACGGTCAACTGAACCTGCTATACTGGCAGGCACCATCAACCATGAACCCCTATCTTTCA
>JYMV01032686.1_pt1 | contig 40227 bp, 29 predicted proteins | sample 338911 | NCBI WGS metagenome assembly JYMV01 (sample SAMN03354496, study PRJNA234377) | hydrothermal vent metagenome | biome: Deep sea; feature: Hydrothermal plumes at the Eastern Lau Spreading Center, Western Pacific Ocean; material: Seawater | place: Tonga | collected 2009 | depth 2000 m m | reverse complement strand
CGTGGTGGATGCCAAGCAGGAACTGCTGTTGGGTGCTGTGCTGGTGGGTGATACCGGCGAATACGATACCTTGTTGCAATTTGCCCTGAACGGCATGGCTTTACCGGAAAATCCGGAGTCCCTGATTTTGCCTGCTTCTGACGGTGCTGCTCCGGCCATTGGCGCAGGCTCCTTGCCGGATACCGCGACGGTGTGTTCCTGTCACAACGTTTCTAAGGGCGACATCATTTCTGCGATGGACGGCGGTGCTTGCGATTTGGGCAGTGTTAAAAGTTGCACCAAAGCCAGCACTGGCTGTGGAGGCTGTACTGCCTTATTGAAAACCGTCGTAGAGACTGAGCTGGAAGCCCGCGGTGTAGAAGTGAAAAAAGACATTTGTGAACACTTCGCCTACAGTCGTCAGGAGCTGTACCACATGATTCGGGTAGAGCAAATCCGCTCCTTTGATGAATTGCTGGATAAACACGGAACGGGCTATGGCTGTGACGTGTGTAAACCGACTGTTGCTTCTATTTTAGCCACCGCCTGGAATGACTATGTGTTGAAGAAGCCGCATATTGGTTTGCAGGATACTAATGACCGCTATCTGGGCAACATGCAAAAAGATGGCACCTATTCGGTGGTGCCGCGTATTGCCGGTGGTGAAGTGACCCCAGATAAATTGATTGTGCTGGGTGAAGTGGCCAAAGAATACAACCTGTACTGCAAAATCACCGGGGGCCAACGCATCGATTTATTTGGTGCCCGACTGGAAGAGTTACCGGCCATCTGGCGCAAGCTTATTGATGCCGGATTCGAAACCGGTCACGCCTATGGCAAATCCTTGCGTACCGTTAAGTCCTGTGTGGGCAGCACCTGGTGTCGCTATGGCGTGCAGGATAGCGTTGGCACCGCCATCAATATCGAAGATCGCTATAAAGGTTTGCGCTCACCGCACAAAATTAAAATGGCGGTGTCTGGTTGTACCCGTGAGTGCGCCGAAGCGCAGAGTAAAGACGTGGGTGTCATCGCCACTGAAAATGGCTGGAACCTTTACGTCTGTGGTAATGGCGGTATGAAGCCTCGTCATGCCGACCTGTTTGCTACCGATTTGGATACCGAAACCCTGGTGAAGTACATCGACCGCTTTTTGATGTTTTACTGCAAAACCGCAGACCGCCTGCAACGTACTTCCGTGTGGTTAGAGAATCTGGAAGGTGGTCTGGAGTATCTGAAGCAGGTGGTGATCGAAGACAGTCTTGGTATCGCTGAGGAACTTGAAGCACAAATGGCAGCAGTAGTAGGAACTTACCAGTGTGAGTGGAAAACCACGGTAGAAGATCCCGAAGCTTTGAAGCGCTTCCGTCAGTTTGTAAACAGCCCGGAACAGGACGAAAACGTGGTTTTCGTACAGGAGCGTACTCAAATTCGTCCGGCCACCAGTGAGGAAAAGCAAGCCTACTGGTCACAACAGAAAATCGCCGTGTTGGATGCTACGCAATCCGAAACGACCCCTCACACTGAACCGGCCTGACAGGAGCAAGATCATGAATTGGCAACCAATATGTCATTTGGATGATTTGATTGATAACGCAGGCGTGTGCGCCAGACTGAATCAACTGCAAATCGCTTTATTTAAATTTATCGTGCAAGGCGAAGCGCAATACTTCGCTACCGGAAACTGGGATCCCATTGGGGAGGCCAACGTCATGAGTCGCGGTATTCTCGGCTCTGTGCAGGATGAATTGGTGGTAGCTTCACCATTGTACAAACAGCATTATTCGCTGACCTCAGGCAAGTGCCTGGAAGATGATTCCAGGTCAATTCCGGTGTATCCGGTGCGTCTGGTGGGTGAACAACTGGAAATCCAGGCCTGATTTCAGGCCTCAAGTGAGAAACAGCAATGAACCTACCGGCTAATAACAAACTTATGCAAGAGGCGTTTCCCAGCCTTCGACGCACTACTTGCCCCTATTGCGGTGTAGGTTGTGGCGTGGATGCCAAAATGTCCTTTGCTAGCGATGATGCCGGAAAAATGTGTAGCAAACTGGTGGCCGTCAGCGGTACGCCAGAACACCCGGCCAATCACGGTCGTCTGTGTGTCAAAGGCAGCAAGTTGGTGGAGAGTAACAGTCCGGATAATCGCCTGTTGCAACCCCTGATAAAGGGACAGGCCAGCGACTGGCAATCTGCTATCAGTAAAGTCGCCACAGGGTTCAGTGACATTATCGCTAAACACGGCCCCGACGCCGTGGCGTTTTACGTTTCAGGGCAATTACTGACAGAAGATTACTACGTCGCCAATAAGCTGATGAAAGGCTATATCGGCAGCGCCAACATAGATACCAATTCCCGACTGTGTATGTCTTCAGCAGTGGCCGGATACAAGCGGGCGTTTGGTGCCGATGCCGTGCCTTGTTGCTATGAGGATCTGGAGCAAACTCAATTATTGGTGTTTGTGGGCAGCAATGCCGCCTGGACTCATCCGGTATTGTATCAACGCATTGAGCGGGCAAAACAACTTAATCCCGCTGTAAAAGTCGTGGTTATTGATCCCCGAAAAACGGCGACCTGTGATCTGGCGGACTTGCATCTGGCCATCAAGCCTGGCTCTGATGCTGCCATTTTTAATGGTTTGCTGAATTATCTGAAGCACCACGATGCTCTGGATCAGCAATACATTCAGGCTCATACCGAAGGCTTTGAAGCTTGTCTCAAGACAGCGGCCAAATGGTGTGTTGAGTGTGTCAGTGAATTTGCCGATGTTCCGGTTAATCAATTGCGTCAGTTTTATCAGCTGTTTATGCAAACCCGTCGCAGCGTTACCTTTTATTCCATGGGGGTGAATCAGTCCTCCAGTGGAGTTGATAAGTCCAATGCCATCATTAATTGTCATCTGGCGACGGGTAAAATAGGCAAACCTGGATGTGGCCCCTTTTCCATTACCGGTCAACCCAATGCTATGGGGGGACGGGAAGTGGGCGGACTGGCCAACATGCTGGCTGCTCACATGGATATTGATAACAGCGACCATCGGGAACTGGTGCAGCGCTTCTGGCAATCTCCCACCATCGCGGAGAAACCCGGTTTAAAAGCCGTGGATTTGTTTCAGAAAATCAAACAGGGCAAGGTGAAAGCGGTCTGGATCATGGCTACTAATCCGGTGGTGAGTATGCCGGATAAAGACGCTGTGGCAGAAGCACTGCAATCCTGCGAACTGGTGGTGGTTTCTGATTGTGTGGCCAGCAACGATACCCTAGCCTACGCTGATGTTTGCCTGCCCGCCAGTGGCTGGTCAGAGAAAAATGGCACGGTAACCAATTCCGAGCGGCGTATTTCCCGTCAACGAGGCCTGTTACCTCCAGCGGGTGAAGCAAGGCACGATTGGCAAATCATTTGCGATGTGGCCAAACACATGGGCTATGCCGGTTTTGATTATCAAACCAGTTGTGAAATTTTCAATGAGCATATCGCCTTGTCGGGCTTTGAAAACCAGGGACGCCGGGATTTTGATTTATCGGGCTTAGGTCATCTGAGTCTGAGTCAGTACGATAACCTGACACCCATACAATGGCCAATTACATCGGATAGACCCAATGGCACTAAGCGCCTGTTTAGTGACGGCCGATTTTATACGGCGTCGGGCAAAGCGCAGTTTGTGGCTATTACACCAAGGTTGCCGGAGCAACAAACTAATGATGCTTTCCCGTTTGTGCTGAACACTGGCCGTATCCGCGACCAGTGGCACACCATGACCCGCACCGGCAAGGTAGCCGAACTGAATCAACATACCGAAAAACCCAGTATTCATCTGCATCCGGCAGATGCTCGCCGTTTCAATATCGCTGATGGTGATCTGGTGAAGATCACACCTCGTCATAAACAGGGTGAATCTGATGAATTTTGCCTGATGACAGCCGTTCTGGATAAGCAGCAGCGTCGCAAGGAAGTGTTTGTACCCATGCACTGGAATCGCGAATATGCCTCACACGCCAATATCAATCGTCTGGTGGCACCGGTGGCGGATCCCATATCAGGTCAGCCTGAGCTGAAAGCCGCGGCAGTAGCCATTGAAGCCTGGCCAGTGCAGCGCTGGGCAACTTTGATTACGCGCCAACCACTGGCCGCTGAGAGTTTATCTGGCACTTCCGGCTTTTGGATTAAGCAGGTGTTGCCACAAGGCTACTGTTATCAGTTTGCATTCGATAATTTCGATGAAAACACACTCCAATGGTTAAAAACATTGATTCACGTGGAACATAGTCTGATCCGTCTGGAGCAACCTGGCTTGTCCGGATGGATGGCCAGCGCAAGTAAAGCGGATTCAGAGACTCAGACTTTGACCGCCATGCTTTGGTGTTCACAGCAGCCCTTGCAGAACAACCTGGCCTGGTTTAGTCATTTATTGGCATCCGATGTGATAGCGGAGGATGACGTTATCAGCACCCTGAAACATCAGGCTTCACTGGCTTTTCAACAGGGCCGGTTGGTATGCAGTTGTTTTCAGGTGCGAGAGAAAACTATTCAACAGGCCATCGAAGCCGGTGCCAGTTCTGTGGCCGAGCTGGGTGAGCAACTACAATGCGGCACCAATTGCGGCTCCTGTAAGTCGGAATTAGGCAGCATGATCAAACAATTCGCTGACAGTGTAACGTCAGAAAACGCTGAATATCATTTGGCTCAGGAGGTCTTATGAACCTGACTACTTCCATTAATAACCTGTTTGGATTACTGAATTTCAGACGCGCTGTATCAGGGCAATCTTTTAAAGGTTTTTTTGACCAGTACTTCAAGAAAAACCGTGATTATCCGCGTATTGGTGGTGGCCGCGGTGAAGTCTTTATTGTGGGCGCAGGTCCCGGCGATCCGGAATTATTAACCTTAAAAGCCCATCGGTTAATTCAAAGTGCTGATGTGGTGTTGTTTGACTGGTTGGTATCAGAAGACTTATTGCGCCTGATACCGGCTTCAGCCACCCGACAGTTTGTGGGTAAGCGCTGTGGTCAACATTCTTTTGAGCAGCAAACTATCTGCAATCTGATGGTGGAGCACGCCCGACTGGGACGTAAAGTGGTGCGCCTGAAGGGCGGTGATCCTTCTGTTTTTGGTCGGGTCAGTGAAGAGTGCGAAGCACTGCAAAATGCCAATATTCCTTATGCCATCGTGCCCGGTATTACTGCGGCCTCCGGTATGGCGGCCTATTCTGGTATGCCACTGACCGATCGTCGTTATGCCCAAAGCGTGCGTTTTATCACTGCCACCTTAAAAAATCCTGAGGATGAGCCTGACTGGTCAGGCATGGTGAGCCAAGCCGGAAAGTCGCAGGACACCCTGGTGTTTTACATGGGGCTAAAGCGCATTGACACTATTGCTCAGCGGTTAATAACTCACGGTATGAAAGCGGATATGCCTTGTGCCGTAGTGGATCAGGCCACGCAACAACAGCAGCAGGTTATTAGCGGAAACCTCGGTAATATCGCTGATTTAATGGCATCGCAGGTGATAGAAGGGCCAGCCTTGTTAGTGGTGGGTGAAGTCACCAAACAACCCTGGTCGGTGGATCTGGCTCTGCTACACAAGGAGCACATTACTTACTAAAAATATAGCAACGCAAAATTTGTTCCCAACAAGACACCCATGTTTGCTGACAACCCGGATTGTTGTCAGCCAAACAAAAACTGATTTGTAACACACAACCTGAGCAAAAAGCTCAACAGTAAGAGGAACACACAATGCGTACTCAAATAACTATATTGTCTATGGCAGTTGGGCTGGCTTGTACTTCGACTATTACACAGGCGCAAAGCTCAGAAGCTAACTCAGTGGCCGAGGCCATTAAGGCGTCCAGCATCAACACCTTGTTTCGCTATCGCTATGAGGGCGTGGATCAGGATGGTTTGAGCGAAGATGCCAGTGCTAACACCCTGTTAGGCCGCATTACTGCCACCACTGGCAGTTACAACAATTGGCAGGCTGTGGTGGAGTTTGATTATGTGACGGAACTTCTGGAAAAGGATTATAACAACACCATCAATGGCAATACGGATTATCCGGTGGTGGCGGACCCCAGTGGTGCCGATCTGAATCAGTCCTACCTGAAATACAGCTCACAAGGCGGCACTTCGGTCTCATTTGGCCGCCAACGAATCAACCACAATAATCAGCGCTTTGTCGGCGGTGTGGCATGGCGTCAAAACGAGCAGACCTTTGATGGAGTGCGCATTGAGTCAAAGGTGGCTGAAAATTTTTCCTTAGATTATGCCTGGTCATCCCGGGTGAACCGGATTTTTGGTTCGAGAAATCCCAATGGCGATCTGGATGCCAATCTGCATTTGTTTAATGCCGTATACACACCGGCAAAAGGCCATAAACTGGCGGGTTTCGTGTATCACATGGATTTTGATGATGCCCCGGCGCTGTCTAACAGTACTGCCGGTATCGACTACAACTACAGCGGAGCTACTGGGGACATCGGTTATCAGTTGCACCTTAGTTATGCCAGCCAAAAAGACACCGGCGATAATCCGGTGGACTATTCTGCCGATTATTACGCTGTGGATGCCAGTGTAAAGGTGTCTGGCATTACTTTCGCGGCCGGTTTTGAATCTCTGGGAGCCGATAACGGAAAAGGTTTTGTCACGCCGTTGGCGACACTGCATAAGTTTCAGGGCTGGACTGATAAATTCTTAGGTACGCCGGGTGTAGGAGTTGAAGATACCTGGTTTAAGCTGGCGACCAATTTAGGTGGTGTGGCCGTTGCCGCCATTTATCACCAATTTGACGCTGAGCAAGGCAGTGCCGATTTAGGCAGTGAACTGGGCTTGGTGGCTAATTATGGCTTTGCCAAGCATTATAAGCTCACTGCTAAATACGCCAGTTATGATGCTGACAGCCATGCTATCGACACCGACAAACTCTGGGTGCAATTGGTGGCGAAATTTTAGCGATAGGCTATTTGTTCTGCGCCAGTATCCGATCTAACTGGTTGGCAAAAGCCTGCTTGTCCTTTTGCGAGTAAGCCGCGGTTTTCCCGGTTTGCTCGCCACTGGCGCGCATGGTGTCCATAAAATCCCGTATGTTAAGACGTTGTCGGATATTTTCCGGGGTGTAGAGTTCGCCTCTGGGATTCAGGGCCTGGGCCTTTTTATCAATGACTTCCGATGCCAACGGGATATCGGAGGTGATGATTAGATCGCCGGCCTGACAATCATTGACGATCCGGTGGTCGGCAATATCAAAGCCTTTTTCTACCACCACTGAGTGCAGAAAATCCGACCCTGGTAGCTGTGTGTAGCGGTTTGCCACAAAATAACAGTGTGTTTGTGTGCGGTGCGCCGCCTTACTCAGAATCTCTTTTACCACTACCGGACAGGCGTCGGCATCTACCCATATTTTCATAAGTTATTGAATTACCAAATCTGTGTCCTGAATTTCCTTGCCACGCGGTAATGCATGTCCGGCAATCAGCACCTCTTCGTTATTAAATGATTCTATTGCATTTTTGTTGATGAGGTAAGAACGATGTAAGCGTAAAAACTGTTCCGGCAGCTGTGACTGGGTATCTTTCAGTGAGCTGTACACGACCTTTTTCTCACCGTCTCGCAGGTGGTAAGTGACATAATTGCCCAATCCTTCAATAAATAAAATGTCCGCCAACTGTATTTTGCAAGTGCGCCGATCGGATTTAACCAGAATAAACTCCGGAGGTTGCGTGGTGCTATTGGCCTGTTTTTCCAACAGGCCAATATAGAGCATGAATATCTTTACCGTACCTAATAACAGAACCGTGGTGTTGATTAAGATACAGTTGCGCACCCAGCCGGACAGGGTCAGCGCAAAACCTTGTTCGGTCGCTAACAACAGCTTTTCGTAAAAGAAATAGCCAAACAGCATTTGCAGTAGGCCAGACACAGCGATAAGCAGGGCATAGCCGATGAAAAACGACTGATATCGGCGCGCCACCAAAAAGTGCGGAATCAGAAAGTACAACATGGCATAGGCCGCCATAATACGCACCGGCATGAGAATAAACTCCAGATAAAAAGAAGCGAAATAGCCCAGTTCGGGCCGCATCCAGATATAACTGAACAGCAGATAGTAACCCAGCCAAAAGGTCAGATGGGTCACAAAGCGCGAGCCGAACAGATAAAAGCCGCTGTAGGTGGGTGTCCAGTGCCAGATGCCTGTCATTTATTTTTATCCTTACACATCAAAAAATCCTGCGTTGGCATAAAAGGCCAAAAAACATCGCATTCTGATCCTAGTATGAAGCGCTGAATACTCGCGAACAAGCGATTACGATTATTTGCTGAAAAGGAAAGTTAAATGACATTACATCTGTTGCTCAAACCCCTTGCTTTGTTTTTACTGTTGTTAGTTCTGGCCCCCGTCAGTGCTGAGGTGAGCCATGAAGACCGGCGGGCAAAATGGCATGCCACTTTTAAAACCGCTCAACCAGTGGGGCGGGAGATTATCACAATTGACCCACAGTCAGTTCTGAATGAGGCAGGGTTACAAGTGGGGGATGTGCTACTGGCCGTGAATGATGAAGTTATTCGCGATGGCGACCAATGGTGGGACATCATTTACGGTCTGCGAGCAGATACAGAAACCAAACTCACCTATCGCCGGGCGCAACAAGTGGATTCGGCAAGTGTCGTCTTTGAGCCAGTGCCGTTGGAGCAGTACGATAATGTGCGCACTGAGTACGGTTTTATTACTTCTGATTATAATATCCGGCAACGCACTATTGTGACCTTACCAGACAGCAAAACCCCGTTACCTGCCATTTTTGTGGTGGGCGGACTCAGCTGTTCCAGCATTGAGTACACACCCGGACGACAGTCCAACTTTATTCGCTCGTTGCGCTACCTGGTGGAGCATTCTGACATGATGGTGATGCGGGTGGAAAAACCCGGCGTAGGTGATAGTGAAGGGCGCTGCTCACAAACCGACTTTTTAACGGAACTCAATGGCTATGAAGTGGCGTTAAAAACCTTGCTGGCGGATCCCCGTGTCGACAGAGAAAAGGTGATTGTTTACGGCAGCAGTATGGGCAGTGCTTTGGCACCTTATCTGGCCAATAAATACCAACTCAATGGGGTTATTTCTGACGGCACTTTTTATCGCAGTTGGTTTGAACACATGCTGGAAATAGAACGACGTATTCTCACTATGAAAGGCGATGACCAGGCGACGGTAAACGACAAGATAAATCGCGCTTATATCCCCCTGTACTACGGCATGTTAATCGAGAAAAAGAGCTATCAGCAGGTGATTGCACAGTCGCCGCTATTGGCTGAGTACAACTACCATAGTGCCGCCCACATGTATGGTCGTCCGGTCAGTTTTTATCATCAGATGCAGGATTTTAACTTTGCCGGAGAATGGCAAAAGTTAACGGCTGCTGCGCGTATCCGTTGGGGGACCAATGACTGGATCATGTCGGAGTACGATATAGACATGATTGCTACCGTATTGGCAGAAAAAGGTCATGAGGATTATGAAATTTTAAAAGTGCCTGGTTTAGATCATTGGGACACTATTCATGACAGTGCCCTGAATTCTTTTCAGGGAAAACCCGGTCAATGGAGTGAAGCTCTGCCACAACAGTTGGTAGACTGGGCCAAATCGTTGCAGCATTAAAAAATCGCCCCTCACTCTGGCATTCGGCGGTGTAATCTGCATTAATAATGGTTTGCAAACTCAATCTGTGTTTAAGAGTACATTATGTCTAAGGTTACACCGTTACAAGCGCGTCGTTGGATAATGCCAGCTTTGTTTTCACTGGCAAGTTTATTGGCTTTTCAGGCTGCAGCTGTGACGCTGCAGGTTAAACAAAAAAACGGTGAGCCAGCTGTGGGCGTTGTAGTGCTGTTAAACAACGAAGCGGCGAAAGGCGCTAACACCAGTATGGCTGAGATGGGACAGCGAGAGCGCCAGTTTGATCCGCATGTGCTGGTGGTGCAAAAAGGCTCAACCGTCAGTTTTCCCAACTATGACGATATCAAACATCACATCTATTCTTTTTCGTCAGTAAAAACCTTTGAGCAGGAGTTATACGAAGGCACCGAAAGTACCCCTGTCACCTTTGAAAAGGCAGGTATAGTGGAACTGGGATGTAACGTACACGATTGGATGTTGGGCTACATTTATATTACCGAAACACCGTTTTATGGCATGACCGATGAACAGGGACAGGTGAACATCGCCAATGCGCCTGCCGGGGATTATGAAGTTACTGTCTGGCACCCCCGTATGGAAAATGACAGCCATAGCTTTACTGCGCGCACCAATATTAGCGATTCTGCACAGATTGCATTAAATGCCAATGTGGCCGAAGCCGAAGAAGCTGATTTCGACCTGGATTTTGACGATTACGATTAACCGTTATTCTTCAAGCGGATTAATCATCTTGTTGGCGAATTCAAACAGGTGTAGCGCCGCTGGGTGTTTCAGTTTGCGCTCAGGTGAAATCAGATAGAAGTCTTCCCTGATATCGTTAGTGCTGCCCACAATCTCAACCTGAAACTGCTTGGTGACGTGCTCGGCTATGGGGGAAGGGGCGCAAAATACGCCGTATCCGCCCTGTCCAAATAGCTTCATTAACGCACTGTCTTCAAATTCCGCGGCAATATCCGGTACTATGCCCAGTCGATCAAACCAGGCGATTAATTCCACTCTTAAGGTGGACTTTTCTCCCGGTAACAGCATCGGAGCCCGATGCAAAGACAGTGGAAATCCGGATTTTAACTCTTCTGCCAATGATTGTTCAGCGAAGAAAGTCATACCGGTTTCGCCCACAAAGTGATTGTAGGCTTTAATATTTCCACCAGGCGGTAGGGGTTGATCTGAGAAGATGAGATCCAGTTTATTAAGCGCCAGATCCCCCAGCAAACTTTCTAAATCGCCTTCTTTGCAAACCAATTTCAGATTTTCATCGTAGTCAATACAGGTGCGGAATAAATCGAACGCCAGCACCTTGGGAATAATATCCGTCACGCCAATGGTAAATTGCAGATGGTGTGAGGATTCTTTTTGTTTCAGGTTTTGCAGTAATTCTGAGCCAAGACTGAAGATATCCTCTGCATAGCTATAAACAAACTGACCCTGTTGATTCAGGATCAGGCGCTTGCCTTTTCGATCAAATAACTTCTTGCCCAAATAGTCTTCAAAGGTGGCGATTTGCCCGCTGACAGTTTGCGGCGTCAGATGTAATAAGCTGGCCGCACGCATAATGCTGCCCTCGCGAGCCGTAACATAAAAGTAATACAAATGATGATAATTCAGTTGTTGCATGGCGGGCATCTCCGAGTATTTTGTAATCAGATATTATCTGAATAAAATTTAAAAAGATACGAATATTACGATTTTATTAGATGTCCGATAATCGCTTATCTGTTTCATTAAATGCGGAGGTTTTATGACTGACGCGGTAAAACGTTTTTTTAAACACGATGCTGCTGGTGGTATTTTACTGGTGGCGGCTGCCTTCCTGGCCATGGTGATGGCCAATAGTCCCCTGTTAGGTATTTATAAGGGCTTTCTCGAAGTTCCTGTGGTCTTCAAATTTGGAGCGTTTGAAATTGCTAAACCTCTGATTTTGTGGATTAACGATGGCCTGATGGCAATCTTTTTCTTCATGATTGGACTGGAAATCAAACGCGAAGTGCTGGATGGACAGCTGAAATCGGTTGAGCAAATCACCCTACCTGCGGTCGCTGCCATCGCGGGGATTGCCTTTCCAGCGCTGATTTATGTGTGGTTCAATTCCGGTGATCCGGTGGCGATGAATGGTTGGGCTATCCCATCAGCGACGGATATCGCCTTTGCATTGGGTATCTTCGTGCTGTTTGGCAAGGGCTTACCCCTGTCTCTGAAGTTGTTTCTGTTAAGTGTGGCCATCTTTGATGATATCGGGGCCATTGTCATTATTGCCCTGTTCTATTCTGAAAACCTGTCCAGTACTTCACTGTTGGTTGCTCTGACAGGACTGGCTGTATTGTTCCTGTTAAATCGCAAAAAAGTACGTTATCAGGCCGCCTATATTCTGGTGGGTGTCGTGGTGTGGGCTGCGGTGCTTAAATCTGGGGTGCACGCCACCCTGGCGGGTTTTGCTCTGGCCTGGTTTATTCCGTTAGAAGTTAAAAACGAAGACGGTCACAAAATGCTGCCTCACCTGGAGCACGCGCTGCATCCCTGGGTGTCATTTTTAGTTTTGCCAATATTCGCCTTTGCCAATGCTGGTGTAAAAGTGCTGGGCGCTACCGCTGAAGATTTATTTAACCCCATCACCTTAGGCATTGCTGCTGGTTTATTCCTGGGTAAGCAGGTGGGCATCTTTGGAACCTGTTGGTTGGTGATCAAGTTGGGCTGGGCAAAGCTGCCTAAAGAAGCGAACTGGGCACAGTTATATGGTGTGAGTTTGCTTTGTGGTATCGGTTTTACCATGAGTTTATTTATCGGCACATTGGCCTTTGCTGATCAGGGGCTGGACTACCAGTTGAGTGTCAAAGTCGGAGTATTGATGGGATCAATTTTGTCGGCGGTCGTAGGGGCTGCTGTGTTAATGGCATCTAAGCCACAAGAGAATTATCAATTATCTGGAGCAAAAGTATGAATAAATGTATTAAAGGGTTAAGCCTGGTTGCGGTAATCATGTTTATGAGCAGTGCCAATGCGAAATCTGCGAATGAGTTTTATGACGATATGAATCGCATGTGTGCCGATACCAATACTAAATCCAGCACCGTGTTTATCACCAGCTGTTATCAATACATTCGCGGTTTTTTACAGGGGGCTATCATCACAGATACCGCCATTATGGAAGAGATAGAAAATACCGGGTTCGATACCGGATTTGCCAATCGGGCCTACAGAACCCGCGTGGGCATTGAGCGTAAAACTGCGCCAGCAACTCTGTACGCTGGCTTCTGTTTACCTGACGATATGGTGACCCATGAAGTGGTGGTGAACCTGCTTGAAGATGTGCAAAAACGCTTTGAGCAGGTGAGTGAAGGGATCCCAGGCAACCCGCTTTCTGAACATTTGTATGAACTGTTAAAAAAGCGTCACCCCTGTGAGCAGGAGCCACAAGCGGTAGCGCAGAAAAATTAATTTACATGAGCACTGATAGCGGTCTTTCTCAGGCCGCTGCAGCGCTTAGTTTTGCAATTTCTCTCTATAAACCCAGGTCTATCACTATAGACATTTTAATTGCGCTATTCAGGAGGGCCACAAGGTTTTGGTTTCGATACTAAACTTAGGCGTATCCAATACCGCAAAATACTAAAGAGAGAACTATGACCTCACTGCTTAAAAAAGGCCAAAACATCCTCAATGCAGCTCAATCTGCCGACTTTCTGGCGCCATTATTGTTGCGTTTATACCTTGCTCCGGTGCTCATGCAAGCTGGCTGGAATAAGATGAATCACTGGCAGGATACCGTTGCCTGGTTCGGTAATGCCGATTGGGGGTTGGGTTTACCAATGCCAGCTGTAATGGCTGCGCTGGCTGTGGGGGCAGAGTTTTTTGGTGCAATTCTTTTACTTATTGGTCTGGCAACCAGACTGGTGGCAATACCGCTAATGGCAACTATGGTGGTGGCGGCGGTTACTGTGCATCTGCAAAATGGCTGGTTGGCAATAGCTGACGCCAGCAGTTGGTTTGCTGATGGCACAATAATGAGTAACCCGGCCATTATGGAAGCCCCCGAAAAGCTGGCCGCCGCTAAATCACTGCTGCAGGAACATGGGCATTATGAGTGGCTCACATCCAGCGGCAATTTTGTGATCCTCAACAACGGCATAGAGTTCGCAGCCACCTATTTCATCATGCTGCTAACCCTGTTTTTTATTGGCGGTGGCAAATATATCAGTGCAGATTATTGGTTGAGTAAAAAGTTATAACTTTCAGTGCGGTAGTGTCGCCGATCACTAAATCGGCGACACTCATTGGCTACTCTGTTTGCCTGTTATCATGCTTGTGGTTTTCAGGGTGAGTAATATGGTCCAGACGCACAGGTGTATCTTCCCCCCGCCACACTTTGCTCATCAAATACATAGCAGCAGCAACCCGGTTGATGGGTTTTATTAAGTCTTTTGTATCTGATTGCAGCATATCTTCTTTCATTTCGTTCAGGATATTGGTCATCTGAGTCAGCTGTCTGGCTGCCTGCTGAGTGGGATCCCCTTCGATTTGAAGTGATTGTTTGCTGCTAAAAGATTGACATATCTGTTCCCATCGCTGCCTGTCTGAATCGCTGATAACACCCCTCAATATTGCCAATTTAAGCAGGTTCTCCTCTGCTCCAGAGGTCAGGGTTTGTGCTTCTCCCTGATAATGGTCGGCAATCAATTGCATCAGTTCCGTCCGGTTCATAATGGCCGAAACTTTTTCTGCCATTTTGTTCATGTTGCGGTAACTACCCTGCAATTTAAACGGTGGTTCCTGGCGGTAATCTTCAGCTACTGCCGCTGATTTAATGTATTCCAGATTAACTTTGAGAATGACATCCTGAATGACAAACAAATGCTGAAGCACGCTACATATTTCATTAATTTCTGCAGAGCTGTATTGATGGCTAAGATCGGTAGTGGCGATCTCTTTGCCTTGTGCTTTGGCAACCAGTTTATAAACGTCCTGCATATCTCGCAGTGCCAATGGCGCCAGCACTTTATTTGATGTCAGGCTGTTTTCTATGTAGCTAAGAGCAAATTGCTGTTCGCGACCGTTTAACACGTCACCCAGATTATAAATATCGGCACGGTTGGCCAGCATGTCAGGGATTTTAAAAACATCACCAGACTCGGTATAAGGGTTACCCGCCATAACTACGCAGAATTTTTTACCACGCATATCATAGGTTTTTGAATTGCCCTTCCAGATCCCCTCGATTCTTCTTGTTCCGTCACACAACGAAATGAATTTCTGTAAAAATTCCGGGTGAGTATGCTGAATATCATCCAGATAGAGCATAACGTTATTGCCCATTTCGAGGCCAAGGTTAAGCTTTTCCAGCTCCTGTTTCGCAGTGGCGTTAGGCGCTGTCGAGGGATCCAGTGATGTCACCTCATGGCCAATGGACGGGCAGTTTACTTTGACAAACACCAGTCCAAGGCGGTTGGCGATATATTCCATCAGCGTGGTTTTGCCGTAGCCAGGAGGGGAAATAAGCAGCAACATACCCATCAGGTCGGTGCGTTTATCCTCGCCAACTGTGCCCATTTGTTTGGCCAGGTTGTCACCAACCAGAGGCAGATAGACTTCATTGATGAGTTTATTACGTACAAAGGAGCTTAAAGGACGTGCCGAAAACTGTTGCAGTTGCAGTTCGCTTTTACTCGTTTGCATAACCGTTTTGCGCAGTTGATGATAACGCCGGAATCCTTCAACGTGCACCGCTTTATAATGAGCTAGCCTTTGATTAAATTCATCTAATTGCAGTCGCAGCGTACCCTTGTCAATATTGCGATGTTCGCCCAACAAGCCTTCCACTTTAATACTAAGCTCAAAGCTGCTTTGGCGTGTCTCCAGTTTATTTTGGGTTATTAACAGCGCCGCGGCTTCTGCTATGTAGTGTTTCAGGGTCGCAGTGTTATTGTTGTCAGGTTGTTGCTGCAACCAGGCGGTGAGCCAGGCTTCAACCAGTTGCCACTGGGCATTCAGGCCACAGCTTTCATCAATGGCTTTGGAGGAAGTGAGAAGACTATCAAACTCCTGCATCGCGGCTTTCCAGCTCTTTATCTGGTTTTGTTGTTGCAGCTCTTTCAAAAGCCTGTCAGCCAACGATTGGCCAGATTTACTGGTAATAAAGGCAACTTTAGGTTGGCTTAATTCTTCAGCCAGGTATTGCGCAGCGCTGTTACATTGGTAGTCCGAAAAAGGCAGAGCAAGGCGTTCTACAAATTGTTTGATGGCGTCTTGCAAAGAGCTTACAAGTGTACTGAAGGCACTTCGGCTGTTCAGTGTTGTGGCCAACGCTTGGGCGCTCACGGCATGACTTTGCCAGATTTTTTTCTGTTGTTCGTCAAGCGGATAAAGACCCCAAAAGAGCATCGCCAATGCCCGTGGTTGTGGTGCATAGCGCAACAGGTCCGCGTGTTGATGTACCGGTAAAAGTTCAGTTAACAGTTTGCAGGCATCACTGTCATGGATACCCTTTTCATAACCTTCCTGATAGCGGGCTGAAATGTATTCTTGAACCAGTTTTTTGAGGGCTGCCGGTTCCTGTGGCAGTCTGTATAGCTGGGACATGCTAAGACCGTTTTGTTGAGCTTGTGCATCGTCCAGGATAACCGAGACCAGGTATTCGCAGCGACTCACTTCGGCATTCTCAGAGAGCAGAGATTGTTGCCAATAGGTTTTTAATGCATCCAGCTCAGGATCGATAACCTTTTCATAGTAGTCGGTTCCCACCAGGTGTCGGTACAAGCCATCATCCTTGGGCAGGAGTGTCAGATCCAGAGACTGGCTATTTACACTAAACTTGTGTTTGCCCAGTTTGATGACGTTTCCACCGTCTTCAAAAATATCCTGTTTGTCCCGGAACGCTCGAATGGCCTGTTCTTTCGCCGATTTGAGTTGTGCTTCCAAATCATCAGCTTTGACCTGATCGTCGAGTTTGCGCAATTCAGCGCTCAGGTCGGTGATTTTCAACACCATAGGGTCCGCGGCAAAATAGCTATTTAGCTGGTCATTGTCAGTAAAGCTGGAGGCGCGTCGCTGTACCCCTTTGAGAATTCGCTCTGCTGCTGAAAAAAGATTCTGCGCCCGGCGCTGTCTTTCTTCCAGTAAACTTTGTCGGCGTGCTTCGAAGGCGTTTTGTAACTCTTCCCTTTTCGCCAAAATATCATCCAGATACTCATCATACTCGCTGAATTTCGATTCCAGTTCTTCCAGTTGAATCGTCAAACGCGAAAGCTCTTCATCCGCTTTTTCTGGTGTATCAATCATACTGAGGGAGCTACTGATACTTTGCGAAAAAAGCCTGAATTGCGCAGCAAATTCTGCACTGGCTTCACCGGATCCTAGTTGTTTCTTTTTCTGGCGGCCTTTCGCTTTTACCTGGTTGAGTTTGCCGTAGAGTTCAGAAATATCATCAATAATTTTGGTACGTACTGTCGCATCTTCCACCTTAAGTCCGTTCAGTACTTCGGTGAGTAAATCCAGTCCAGATGAGAGTGATTCCAGCGTAGTCAGCAATGGCGCAATATCGACAACCAGCTCAACCTTTGCTATTTGCGCTTCCAGATCTGCAATCTGTTGTTGGTAAGGGGCCAGAGCCTTATCGCCAGCCAAAAAGTTAACCGTAGCCTGACTGACCTTATCAAATTGCTCGGTGACTTCCTGTTCTAGTATTTCAACGGCGGCGACGTCAATGTAACGAAGTTCTCTGATAGTAATCAAATGTCCACGTTGAGAACGCAAACCGGTCAGGCACTCTACGAATTGTTCCGGGGACTGCCAGCTTTTGATTTTTATGCTCTGTATCAGTGTTTTTTGTTTGTCCTGCGCGTCAGCAAGTGCTTTATTGGCTTGTAGGCGTATCTGTTCTACTTTTTCAAACTCATCAATCACCAGTTCTGCGGTGTGATTAATTTTTTCTACTACCTCATTTACACCATCAACCTCAGGCTCCGCCAGCCAATAATAAGCATCAAAAAGGGTTTTACTGGCCTTAATTAAGTCTTCATACAGCGCTTTGTTGGGACTGGGGTTTTCAATCATGCGACAGATACTATTGATATCTGAAATTCCTCTGACCAGCTCTTTGTTACCGATACGGCCAAAGAAATTGTCTTTAGCTGGTTGCTTTGCTGCGTGTTCATCACTGAAAAATGGTGTTTCCCAAATCTGCATTGGGTGGATGCGGGTGGCTTCTTCTTCTGCGCTAAAGAAAACCGCGGTGCCATCGTCAAATATGCTGTATCCATGAGCATAAATTGGATTAAGCAGCGCTTTGCGGATCAAGTTGTAAGAGTAAAGACCGCAGGTGCCGGTTTCTTCCTCATAAAAAATGTACAGTACGTCTTCCCCGTTGGGAGAGCGAATACTGCGTTTAAAACTCATTCCTTCGATATCGTCTGGGAAGGATTTGGTTTCACCGTTTTGCAGGTAATAACCGCCCGGAAAGATAATGCCGTGATCTTCAGGTAGTGCTATACAAGCTGCGCCAATCGCGTCGATACGGTCAACTTGTTGGTTTCGGGTATTGAATACCAGGTAGCGATATTCTTTTTCACGGTAAGGGAGTATTTTTAACAGAATCAACGAGCCAACTTCTGCAAATTGCACGTCAGCATCGGATAAACTTTGCGTTTTATCCTCTACAGGCTCCTGATAAATACCTAAACCATCCTCAGTGTTGTTCTCCACCTTTATGGTCAGGTTGCCTTTGATGGTTTCAACAAACAGTTTATCTGCAATGTTGATATGAGAATGTGTACCTGTGACGAATTGGTCGTGGCTGGTTTTTTGCCATTCAAAATCATGTGAAGGCGCCGGTTTTAAGACTCTTTCACCGCGATTATCGATGTACTTTGCGTTTCCATCGGCATCCAGTTGCCACTGAAAAACCCGGATATCAGTCAGTTTACGACCAATCTGAAAAACCGCAAAGAGTACCTGATTTTGAACTTTCAGCTGTAGCAGTCGCGATTCTTTGTAATAGATATAAAGCTCGCCGAAATCCTTAACAAATTTAGGGTCGGATAAGAATGTGTTATCTAGTGGCGCTTCCTGTAATTCAAAGCTGTCGTCTTTGCGCTGTAAGGTGAATAGACTAAAAACATCGGAGACGCGGGTTTCTTTCTTTAACCCGATAAACACATTATATCCAAAAAGCAGATAGTCACCTATCGGCACTATATCGCGGGCGATACAGTTGTGTTCTGTTCTGACTCTGACCCGTGCTTTGACATCCATTACCGGCTGTCCAAACTCAGCAATGCGCTGCTGGTTCAATGCATCGATTTTGCTTTTTAATTGCGAGGCTTGCTCTGTCAAACGGGCGCGGATCACTTCATAAGCGCCACCGTCGGCCACAGCTTGATCAATACCGTCGTGGTTAGCCATTTTCAGCTCCTGTAGCAGTATAAAAACGAAAGAGTTTTAGCGGTTAATAAAAGGCATTGTCCCGTATAGGCAATGCCTTATATTGCACACTATTGTTCGTTTTTATTTACTGCGCTGTTAATCGCTTCAGAAAGTTGAGATGCTGTCATTCCACTGTTTAACAGGCGGGTGGCAAGAGCTGCCATGGCACCATTTTTAACAGGTCCAGTGGCTGAACCCAGGCCAGCAAGCAGTTCCTTGGCGTCTTCTACAAAGCTGGCGTCACCATTGTAGTGGTCTTCCAGTGCCGTCGATAATGTATGGCTTTTGTTGATGGCGCCATCTATGCCTTTACCCACGGAAATGGATTTAATAAAACTGTCCAGATAGCCGGAATCACCACCAACGATGTCGATATTGGCTTTCTTCAGCGCCTCACTTAATACCGCCGCCTGTTGCTTGGCAATTTCTACGTCAATCTCTATGCGTTTCATCGCTTGTAAGTGCTGATTGTCCACTCTCATACGGTATTCTTCATGGGCGCGTTGCTCGTCAGACATAGACGCCATTGCGGCAAACTTCTGGGTCATGCCCTCTGCCTCGGCAATCGCTTTTTTGGCCACAATCTCTGCTTCCGCCATTCCGGTTTTCTCCAGTACATCAGCTTTTGCTTCCTGCACTTTGACTTCTGCCATGCCCTGAGACTCCATCGCGGCGGCTTTGGCTTCCATTACCTTGGCTTCGGCTAATCCTTCAGATGCCGCCATAGCTTCCAGACCAGTGGCTTCTTTGATCTTCGCTTGCGACTGTAGTTCTGCCACTTCCAGATCTGCCTGGGCTGAGATTGCCTTTTGTTTTGCCAGGTGAGAAGCGGCTTGCTCGGCGGCCTCAGCTGCCTTGATATCTTTGACTAATGATTCCTGGGCTTGTGCTTCAGCCAGGATTACCTGAGCTTTTTTCTTGCGTTCTGCTTCAGAGACTTCTCTTAATTCTTTGATCTCTTCTTCTCGCTCAGCCACGTTCTTATCTACTTCAATACGAGCGCTGATGACTTCTGCGATTTCTCGTTTCTCGTGCTCTACCAGTTTTTCAGCGGCGATTTGCTGCAATGAGGCTTCTTTCTCGCGTTCTATTCTGGCCAGCTCTCTGGCGTTTGTTACATTTTCTTCTTCTACGGCCACGGCTTTAAGACGGGCATTGGCTGCAACTTCAACTTCCCGCTGTTTGTTTTGTTCCTGCACCTGAATTTCTTGCTCTGCATGCACTCGGGCTTGCTCGGCTTTCATGTGCTCCTCATATTTTATTTTTTGTGTTTCCGCTTCTTCCTGCGCTTTGACACTTTCGATTTCACGCTGTTGCTTTGCTTCGGCTTCCGCTTGTTGGCGTTCCAGTTCGAGGATAGCTTCTTTGGTTTCTACGTCTTTGCCCTTGATTTTTAATTCTTCATCACGACGAAAAACGTTAGTTGCAATATGCTGTTGGGCGGTTAGCTCGGTAATTTTGCGAATACCCTGTGAGTCCAGAATGTTATTGGGATCCAGCTTTTCTAGAGGTGTTTGTTCCAGGTAGTCGATGGCGACGTCTTCAAGCACATAGCCGTTCAGGTCTGTACCAATATTGTCGATTATCAAATCTCTGAATTTGTCGCGTTTGGCGTACAGTTCTTCAAAATCAAGAGATTTACCGACGGTTTTTAGCGCTTCGGAAAATTTGGCGCTGAACAAAGCTTCCAGGGTTGCCAGGTTTGATGCTCTTTCGCAGCCAATTGCCTGCGCTACTTTCAATACATCATCCTGATTCTTATTCACGCGTACAAAAAAGCCCACTTTAATATCGGCGCGAATATTATCTTTACATATCAAGCCATCACTACCGTTGCGGTCTACCTCAATAGTTTTTAACGATATGTCCATGATTTCCATTTTATGGAATACGGGAACCACGACTGCCCCAGTGAAGGTGACTTTGGGTTCGGCTCGCATTGTGTTCACAATCATCGCCTTACCCTGTTCCACTTTTTGATAAAGTCTTGCCAACATCAGCAAAACCACCAGGCCAAAGACAAAGATCCCGACAGCCAGGGAAAGCCAGAAAATCAGGTCGTTTCCTACATTCATTGTTCTACTCCTTTAGAGTGTTTTAATCATTTAAAGTTGAGGTTGTGAGGATATGGCTAGTAATTCTTGTTCGCTTACTACCCAATAGATATCCGAAAGAGCGTCGTATTCCAGCAAGGCCACTTTGTCACCTTGAACTATGGCCTGATCACTTCGGGTTCTGATGCTGAAGATCATGCCATTTGCTGCAACAGCCTGACCAAAGGATTCATTGACTGTCTGCGTTTTCACTATGCATAAAGTCCCAATCATTTCATCTTTCTTGGCACCCTCGTGGGTGATAAAAAAGCGACGCAGAGGTTTAATGCAAATCGCTGATATGGGGATGGCGATAACCAGTGAAAGTAAAGCTAGAGAAGCGCCTGCCGCTGTTGCTGTGAGAATACCGTCAAAGAGCGGCATTAAATACTTCTTTGCCAGATAGGAAGCTGCCAGGCCATATATATCAAGGAAAGTGATGGCCACTGTTAGCGGTACACCGTCAAGCCCAATTGAGGACAGCCAGTTTCCACCAGTGTTGCTACCTGAGTCTGTTTCAACCTCTACATCGCTACCCAGGTCAAACACTTCTAAATCCAGCATCCCCAGCAGGGTAAATAACCAAATCATAATCAGAAGCAAGGCTGGAACTGTAAAGACAACCATTGGCAGGCTGAACAGATAGTCAGAGAGCATTTCCATCGCAATTTATCCTTTAGTGTGCATGAGTGTCTGAAGCCACAAGTAAGGGCTAAATAATCCTGTCTATTTAATGACTAAATTTCAAGTGTTTTATTAACCCAGAGATAAAAGAAGTTTATTTATGCTCCCATCGACTGAATCAAAATCCGGTTCCATAGACTTTGTTATAAACCTCGGTGAGTTCCTTATGGGTGTCTGGAGGATACCAGTCCAGATGTAATTGCAGGTATTGTTTTTCCTGGCTGGATTGCACTATGGCTTTGTTTAATTGGGCAATCAGCTGTTGTCCCTGTTCACCGGGAGAACACATGATATAGCCGGCGTGATAGCTGCCCAACTCTGCTATCGGGAAGGAGTGTAGGGGCACATTCTTGTGGGCGCTGGTTTGTTGATAATGGCGCAATACATTGGGGTATTCGATAATGAGGTCTACTCTTCCGGCCAGTAGCATGTCCACCATCCCTTGTGCTGTTCCGGCATCATTACGCCGATAAATTCTGCGGGTGGTTTCGGCGTTTTGTATAATGCTATCTACCTTATCGCCATAACTTCTGCCATCCTGGATACCAAACATCAATTCATTTTTAGTGCGTAGTAAATCGCTAAGTTGTACCTGACTTCTGGCATTAAATGTCTGTTTGATGGTTGTTAAATGAAGATCGTTGGATAAGTACAAACGCTGCCCTAAAAACAAAGTTTGCGGCAAAGTTGTCATGGGAAAGGTTTGCAGGCGCTGCTGGGTTTTTAACTTGTTACCAGTGCAGGCATTGGGCGTAGAAAGCAGAATTGACTCTGCCCGTTTGCTGTTTGCTTGTTGATAGACAAAAGTGATTTCCGCACGTTGACTTAATAAATCAAATAATCGATTTTCCAGATTTACGCCTGATGTTTTTACTGAGTCTGATTTGTTCATTTCACTGACCCAGATAAGGGGTTCAGCAATGCAAAATCGGCCACAAAAGATCAAAAGTAGCGCAATTAATCGCCCTGTTGCTGAAATCCTGTGCACAGTAATCCATCCTCTTTGCCTTTGCTTGTTATCAATAGTGGCAGGATTTTCGGGCAACTCAAGTTCTCATATACTGAACTGAAAAAATCTGCAGCATATGTGGGAACAGGTCCACTGATAGGACCAAAGTATAATATTTAATCTGTGGTGTGGCGTGTAGGCTTGAACTAAGTGAAAAAAGGCTGAAACAATGCTCACATCTGACAGGTTAGCGAACCAAACTAAATCAACAGCTAAAATTTTAGTTGTTGATGATCAACCACTTGAGTCCATGTTAGTGGCTGATGTGTTGAGCCCGCTTGCCTGCGTGTCAACTGCCAGCGACGGCGATGAAGCGTTTGAACTTTGTCAGAGTGAGAAACCCGATCTTGTGGTGATGGATATTGAAATGCCCCGTGTTGATGGTATTTCTGCTTGTCGAAATATTAAAAAACACGAAGCTACGGCAGAAACGCCTGTGATGTTTTTGAGTGGTGGCAATGATCTTGGGCTGGAAAGGCAGTGTTGGGACGTTGGATGCACTGACTATTTGTGCAAGCCATTTAAACGTCAAGTAGTGCAATACCGGGTTCAGTTGCAACTGATCCTAAAGCAGCACTTACAAGAGTTGCGACGCATTACCTGCTTCAACACCCACTCTATGCTGAAAAACCTGTCCTGGTTTGATTGCTTGCTGGAAAACCAGCTGCAGATATCCAGTCGTCGGGAACTTCCACTTTCCTTGTTGTGTATCGAAATCGAAAATGTCGAAGAAATCATTAGTCAGCTGGGCTACAGCCAATACGATATCTGGGTAACGCGACTAAATCGATTGTTGGAAAAGCTCTCGGTAAGTCGCAATCATATTGTTACCCGAGCCACCCGAAACCGGTTTTATTGTTTGTTTCCCGAGTCGGCGGAAGAAGCTGCCAGACACATGGCCTTTATGCTGTATCAGCAGGTTTATAATAATGATGCACTGCGCTTAAAGTGCTTTTCTCAGGAAATTGATCTGAAGGTGTGTGCTTTGACCAATTATGCCTCTAAAACCAGAGGGATAGAGTTGGTTTTGACTATGAATAAGATGTTACAAGATATGGCTGAACAGGGCGTTGTGCGTGGTATGAGTACCCGCGTCAAGCGCAGAGAGGGCATCTTATTTGAGCCACTATATCGGGCGGTTTGGTAGATGGCATGTGGTGTTTAGTCTTCGTTGGTAGTTTTTTAATCCTTTGGGCTGACAAATGACAATGCAGCAACTAATTTTATGAGATTACAAAGGAAATTTTCAATTTATAAAGCCCACTGAAATAGTTAGGGATTGAAACGAGAGCTTATTATGGTTACCAGTGAAAAATACAATATTTTAGTTATTGATGATGATGCTGCTGTCACTGACCTGATTTGTGAATCATTAGGCGACGATTACAATATGTTTGTTGCCCTGGCTGGGGCTGAGGGGATTGTATTAGCCACCCAAAATGTGCCACCTGATTTGATTATTCTGGACATCAATTTGCCGGGTAAAGACGGCCACATGGTGGCAGAGCAGCTTTCTCAAAACGAATGTACAAAAGGCATCCCCATCTTATTTGTCACTGGCCTTCGCGATGATAACGAAGTGGTGAAATCCTATGAAGTGGGTGGCGTTGACCTGGTGTTCAAGCCACTGAACATTCGAATTTTGAAAGAGAAAGTCAAAGCTCATCTTCGAGATTTTGTTACCCGACGAGAATTGGCGGAACGCTCAGTCACAGATCCCATTACGCAACTGCAAAATACCCGAGGCTTTAACAGCCATTTTAAAAACCTTTGGCTGACGGCCAGAATCTTAAATCAACCTATCTCGTTGAGCTTTATCAGTTTGGATAATGTCGAATTTTTACCTAAGTATCGAAATATTAATAATCGGGAAGACCTGCTGCGAGTGTTTGCTAAGAAGTTGGTTTTTGCCTTTGAAGGGATACATTGCGAAATTGCTCGCTATTTCGGCTATACCTTTGCCGTTTCCACATTAGATAAGACGCCGGAACAGTTACATAAAATCATTCTAGAGTTAATGCAAAGTATTACCCATGGTGCATCCGACGTCGGACAGTTTCAGGAAACTGGTCTGGTAACCAGCGTAGGTATTGCAGCTGGTAATGTGTCTGATTTTTCCAGTACCGAAGGGTTAAAGTTGGCTGCAGACAAAGCCTGGTTGCAGTCGCGACAGGAAAATGTAGAAAAACAGGGACTGGTGATCACCCTGAAATAAGAAGTGTGACAACCCGCCTTGGGTAATGTGCAACCGCTTAGATTTCTGTCAGGCGGATAGGTTTTGGGTCAGAAACCAACATTCGAAATCTGATTTAGGTAAGGGTTTCGCGCTAAAATAGCCCTGAAAGTAAGGGACGCCTGAAGCCACGCACTGGCGCACAGCAGCCGATGTTTCAACGTTTGTGGCAATCCATAGAAGACCTTTTTGAGAACTTGTTTCAAGCACTTTAATAAACGCCTGATTTTCAGCTTCTTGTGTTAACAAGTTGGCAGAGATTTTACAGCTTGTTATACCGTAAGCTTTGTCTGCGATAACATTATCGTCTGGGTTGTCCAGGTTCAGTGTGAACTTTACACCCAGTTCAGCCAATACTGCGATGTTAGCTACACAATCCGGGTTGGCAAGATAATGAGCATCGATTTCAAAGCTGAGGTTTTCAGAATAGACAAAGTGTTGCAGTAACACATATTGCAAAAATCCCGGAAAATCCGCTCTGGCCAGGGTGGTTTCAGAAATATTGATATTAAGAAACAGTGGCTGGTGGTATTTTTCGTGCCATTCAGAAAAAGTAAATACACTTTCTTCAATTACCCAACGGTCAAGGCGCTCAATGTCGCTGGAATGTGCGGCATTGTTGAGATATTGACTGGTGGACACCATGGTATCTTCAGATACAACCCGCAGTAACGCTTCAAAACCTGCTAAGTTTAAGCTATCGGTTTCTAAAATAGGTTGAAAAGCCACTTCCAGAGAGGTTTGATGATTTGCTAAGTCATTTTGAATGTTGACCGCCGGAATACCGTTAGGGTGCATGATGGTAGGCCTCAGATAACCTTGTTCAGGAGCTGTATTTAATGGAATCAGATTTCCGTAGCATAGCTGACATTAAGACTTAAACTATATTAGACATAAGTTGCATTTGCCTCATACTTTAGTATTAAAATACGTCTGAAAATGGACTGTAAAAAGCCAGGATTTTCACGGCTTTCCCAACCTGGAGGTAAAACAGAATGGCGTTGATGAGGTTGTTTAAAACCAGATTACTGCTGGTTTCCCTGACATTAGCAATAATCACCTTAATGCTGGCCATTGCTGCTTTTGTCTGGCAGGAGACCCAGCGATTCACTGATGATGTCACACAACAGGAATTCGATACCCTCGCGCAGCAAATTGAATCTGAACTCCAAATCGTAACCAATAACGCGGTCAACCTTGCGGCATCAGCATCCGCTAGCGATTTAATTATTGCGGCTACAAAAGAAAGCCAAGCACTACATTCTTTACAGTCCCACTGGCAGGCTTTGTTCACTGTTTATCCCACATTGCATCAGGCTCGTTTTATAGCCGCCGATGGTAATGAGGTATACCGCGCAGAACGCGCTGAGCAGGGGATTGTCTGGCGCGCTACCGACGAATTGCAAAATAAAGGTGGCCGTAATTATTTTCTGGAGGCCCTGGCATTACCTGAGGGAATATATGTTTCAAAGCTGGACCTCAATAAAGAAAATAATGTTGTAGAAATGCCGTTGAGACCCACTATTCGCAGTGCGGCAAAGTACTACAATGAAAATCAGTTATTGGGGGTGGTGGTATTTAATTTTGATCTTACAAGCACCTTTTCCAGACTGCTCAGTTTGCAGGCTAAAAACGCCCACTGGCTGCTAAATGATAAAGGCTTCTTTCTCAGTGCTCCTGACAACTCAGCATGGGGCTGGCTGCTGGACAGGCCTGAAAACCAAATCCGCAATTTGTTTCCGGAATTACAGGACTTTAAATCTTCGCAAGGTTTACCGACATCACTCGCTAGTGAATATGTCATGAATAAAATCGTGCTGTCTTCCCCTAAGAGTATTTCAGTTGCACTGGATGACCCTGAATTCTGGTTAATCATGAAAAAGCCCGCCGCAATGGCTGCCTACCAGCAGAACACAGCCTATCTGATATTGATTAGTTTAGTACTGGGTGGGTTGATTACGATCGCAACCTCTGGTTTTTTATTTCGCCTGATCAGACAGCTCAACGAAGAAAAAACTAATGCAGACAAAGCCAGCAGGCAGGCAATCGAAGCAGAAAAAGCCAAAGCGGAGTTTTTAGCCAGGATGTCTCACGAAATTCGCACTCCCATGAACGGGGTGTACGGCTTGTTGCAAATTACGCAAGGAGAACGCAACTACAAAAAAATCTATGACAATCTGGAACAAGCCATCACCAGCTTTTCCTTACTAAGCCGCATTATTGACGACATTTTGGACTTTTCAAAAATCGAAGCCGGAAAGCTGGAAATTGTTGCAGCTCCCTTCCGCCTGGACAATTTACTGAAGCAAACCGGTCAAATGATGGGGCGTGCGGCATACGGCAAACCAATCGATTTGTGGATTGATATTGATCCCGCTTGCCCAAAAACCGTGATTGGTGATGCTGTCCGATTGAATCAAATTATCAGCAATCTGGTGAGTAATGCCATTAAGTTCACCAATAAAGGGGAAATTAATGTTCGCGTAGCTGTGTTGTCTGAAGAGGAAAATGATATCCAGTTGGGGTTTGAAGTTCAGGACTCGGGTATCGGCATGACTGACGAGCAAGCCGCAAAGGTATTCAGTGCCTTTACCCAGGCTTCGGACGACACCAGCAGTAAGTTTGGTGGCACTGGTCTGGGACTAAGTATTGCGCGGCAGTTGGTAGAGCTGATGCATGGCAGTATAGGTGTTTCCAGTGAGCAAGGTGTAGGCAGTACCTTTCAGTTTAATGTCCGACTCAAAAAGGCTGAAGAGTCACTGGAAGATCAGCGGCTGTTCGAAGGCGTTGATATTTGCCAGGCTATGATTCTGACCAAAAACGTCAACGCTCAAGCCATAATCCAGCGACAGTGTTCCATTTTAGGCTGGCCTTCCAGTTGTGTCAGGAGTCTTGAGGAGCTGAGTAAGTCACAATTGTCTGAAGGAGCGCAAAGAGTTTTATTGATTGATGAGTCTATATTGGACAGCATAGATAAGCAGGCATTGGCAGACTGGCAGCAGTCACAGGTTGATATTGTTCACTTGATTATTGTTTCTCACAACCGCAAAGATTATGGCGAAAACAGCTTGGTGATTTGCGATGAGGTATTGTTAAAACCCTTTACGCCATCCAGCCTGTATGACGCGGTGTTAACTACCACAACTCCGGCAATGGAAGGTGAGTCGGAGCAATCAGAGTCTGATGTCGGGGAACTTGAGCAACCATTGGCCCGGCGTTTAGTGTTGGTGGTGGAAGATAATCCCATCAATCAACAGGTGGCTGGAGCCATGCTTAAAAGTGCCGGGGCTGTCAGCAAATTTGCAGAAAATGGCCAGGAATGCCTGGATCTGCTTCATAAAGGGTTTCGGCCTCATATCATTTTAATGGATATGCAGATGCCCATTATGGATGGCGTTGAAGCTGCCACGGAAATTCGTAAAAATCAGGAATGGGATAACATCCCGATTTTGGCCACCACTGCGAATGCTATGGAATCAGATAAGAAACGCTGTTTACAAGCCGGTATGCAGGGACATATTGCCAAACCCCTGGTGAAAGATGAATTGTTAAATTCGATATTAGCGCAGTTAAGCAAGTAGGCTTGATTATAACGGTTCCATTAAATATTCGATGGGACCGGACTTAGCCGTTCTCCTGAGCGATAACGCGGTTACGCCCTGCTTCTTTTGCCTGGTAAAGTGCAGCGTCTGCTTGTTCAAATAACCGTTGCGGGGAATCTTCTTTTTCCGGAATGAGGGTGGCTACGCCAACGCTGATTGTCAGGTGTTTGTGAATGGGCGATTTGGCATGAGGGATCTGCTTTTTACGTAAATTCACCAGCAGATTGTTAGCCACTCGCCAGGCCCCTTCAGTATCGGTATTGGGTAGAATAACCGCAAATTCTTCACCGCCAATTCGTGCCACTAAATCACCGGGGCGACTGGCGGTATTATAAAGGCTGCTGGCCACCTGTTTCAGGCAGGTATCGCCCTGACCATGACCATAGTGATCATTGTACTTTTTGAAAAAGTCGATATCACAAACCACCAGACTAATAGGGTGCTTTTCTCGTTGCGCGCGTTTCCATTCGGTAGCTAAAATTTCATTGTAACTGCGTTTGTTATCCAGTCCGGTTAAGGCGTCTTTGGTGGCCAATTCTTCCAGCATGTCCCGTTGCAGCTTCATCATCAGGTGATTTTTGATTTTGGCCATCAGCAAAGGCATTTGCACGGGCTTATTGATAAAATCCACGGCACCCAGTTCAAAACATCTGGTGATTTCTGAAATCTGCTCCAGTGCCGAAACAAACACCACCGGGATACTAAAGGTTTTCATATTTTGCTTAAGCTCCCGGCATATCTGATAGCCGGATAAGCCGGGAATAATCACATCTAAAATGATCAGATCAGGAGTGGGTTCTGCCAGTGCTCTTTTTAGCCCTTTTTGGGCGTTGGACTCGGTGATGACATCACACATTTCAGACAGGGCGTTACTGGCCATATCCAGAAAATAACGATCATCATCTATGATCAGGATTTTCGCTTTGCTGTCTGGGGTATGGGTGCTCAAATTGGATCCTCTGGAAAATAAAAAAGGCGTGATAAAAAGTATCACGCCTTTTGTAGCACATTTAATTGTCTAACGCATAGTAACGTATTCTTCTGCCGACGTTGGGTGAATCGCTACGCAGGCATCAAAGTCCGCTTTAGTTGCGCCCATTTTTATGGCCACCCCAAAGCCCTGCAGGATTTCGTCCATGGCGTAACCAATACCGTGCAAGCCCACTACTTTTTCTTCAGGACCTGCGCACACCAGCTTCATTTTGGTTTGCTGGCGGTTGCGGGTCACAGCAGTGTACATGGCTGCAAAGCTGCTGTTATATACTTTGATATTGCCTTCGCCATATTTAGCCTTGGCTTCTTCCTCAGACAAGCCGATAGTGCCAATGGGCGGATGACTAAATACCACTGTTGGAATGGTGTCATAGTCCATTTTGGCGTTAGTCTGGCCATTGAACAAACGCTCTGACAGGGTGCGTCCAGCTTTTACCGCCACTGGCGTCAAATCCACCTTGCCGATGTTATCGCCCACCGCATAGATGTTGTCAGCCGTGGTATTTTGGTACTCGTCTACGATGATATGACCCTGTTTATTTACCTCAACACCGGCATTTTCCAGGCCCAGATTATCGGTAGCAGGCACCCGGCCTACAGCCCAGATCACCTGTTCAACTTCCAAACTTTTGCCGTCAGTGAAGGTCAGTTTTAACAGACCGTTGTCTTGCTTCACCACACTTTCCGGAATGGAATGAGTGTGCAGTGTTGGACCATCTTCAGCCATCAGTTCCATCAGGGTCTGGCTTAACATACTGTCAAAGTTGCGCAGTGGCGCGTGCTTTCTGACCGCAAGGTGGGTTCCAGCTCCCAATGCATGTAACACACCAGCCAACTCAACAGCAATATAGCCAGCGCCAATTACCGCAGCGCTTTTCGGCATCTCGTTAAGTTCAAAGAATCCATCAGAGTCGATACCCAATTCCGCACCAGGGATCTCAGGACGCCACGGACGACCGCCTGTCGCGATCAGTATGTGCTTTGCGCTATAGCGTTTGCCGTCCACTTCAACCGTGTTCTTGTCAACCAGTTTGGCATAGCCGTTAATGACGGTAATTTTGTTATTGCCCAATACTCTGTCGTAGGAGCCATGGATGCGCTCGATGTAAGCTTGACGATTTTTCACCAGGGTTTGCCAATCAAATTTATTGACGGTGACATCAAAACCATAATCAGGGGCGTAGCGATGAATAGCCTCTGCTACCTGAGCACCATACCACATGGCTTTTTTGGGCACACAGCCAACATTGACACAGGTGCCACCGATATGGCGACCTTCTATTAAAGCTACTTTTTGGCCGTGCATTGCCGCACGGTTTGCTGAGGCAATGCCTCCGCTACCACCACCGATACATATATAATCAAAATCTGCCATGTTTATCTTCCGGATAATTTACTTGTGCTATAGGTTATGGGTTCACAGTATAGAATTGCAAACCAGCTTTAGCGATTGAATGATTCGAGTTATTCCATTAGAAATGAAAATATTGAATTCTATTTCCTGTGAACTGCTTTTTTAAACTGAATATCCAGAGTTTTGCACCTGGATTGGTTTGCTGATGTTTCGCAACGACTTTAGTTCTGTGTTGCAATGAGATAAACAATAAATCCCTCTGGCTCTGAGAATTCATGCAAAGAGCAACACGCGTCTGAACTTAATTCAGTGCTAAAAATAAACGCGTTACCCGTTGATACTTGAGCAATACTGGCATTGCTCTGGATTTAATAGGATCAGTATCAGATTGAAACAATTTGAGCTAATGAATTACAGTTAATTTTGGTGAATTTTCTAAGGGGGACTACTATAAAGTATATAGAAGGAATTAATTCCAACCAGGGTTATGACGATAGCCCAACAGGAGTGAAACTATGCGGGTGCTGGTGATTGATGACAGTGCATTGACCCGAAAGATGATCATTCGCACAATTGAGCAGGCGTTTGAGGCAGCAACTTTTGACGAAGCCGGAGATGGCGATGAGGCTTTGGCGCTGCTCAATGAACATGACTATGATATTTTTACCATTGATTACAATATGCCGGGCGCAAATGGTGAAATTGTCGCTATTGCGGCAAAAACAAACAGTCCCAATGCGCGTATTTGTATGCTGACCTCGCAGGAAGAACCTGAAGTCCAGCACCGGGTAGAACGCATTGGTGTGCGCTTTTTACGCAAACCTGATTTTCAGGATGAGTTGTTGGATTTCGTAAAAGCCTCTTAAGAATTAATTCTGTTACCTTGATAATTATCTGAATACCCCCAACTTCTTTGCTAATAATTTTTAAAGCCGGGTTCACTATGTCATTTACGCAATATGAGTCTGAATTGGGTCTGCCCTTATTCTCGAAATTTAAACCAGAAACTATCCAGGAAAACGTCAAGCAAGCCATCGCGCAATGTAAGAGCGTGATTGAAGATTGCCTGAAGCAATCTGAATATAGCTGGGACAATCTGGTGCTGCCCATTGATGAGGTAAGCGATCAACTCAGCAAATACTGGTCGCCGGTATCTCACATGAATAGTGTGGTCAGCAATGATGCGCTGAGAGAAGCTCACGATAGTTGTTTGCCTTTGTTATCGGAATATTATACCTGGTTGGGGCAACACAAGGGTTTGTATGAAGCTTACAAACAGATAGCTGAATCGAATCATTTTAAGGCGCTCACCGGAGCGCAACAAAAAGTGATTAACGACGCATTGTTGGATTTTAAACTATCGGGTGTCGCCCTGGAGGACGGACATAAACAGCGTTACGCCGAGATTCAAGCCCGCTTGTCAGATCTCTCTTCCAATTTTAGTAACCATGTTATGGATGCCACCCTGGCTTTTACTAAACACATTACTGATCAGAATGAATTGGCCGGGCTGCCACAATCGGCACTGGATGCCGCTGCGCAAGCCGCTAAAGAAAAAGAGCTTACCGGCTGGTTGTTTACTTTGGATTTTCCAAGCTACTTACCGGTAATGACCTATAGTGAAAATCGCCAGTTACGCGAAGAAATGTATCGGGCGTTTGCTACAAGGGCCTCGGAAACTGGGCCTAATGGCGGTGAGTTTGACAATACTGGCATCATTGAAGAAACCCTGGCTTTGCGTCAGGAATTGGCCAAATTGCTGGATTTTGACAATTACGCGGCGTATTCACTGGCCACCAAAATGGCTGAGTCGGCTGAACAGGTAAAGGGCTTTTTAACGGACCTGGCTGATAAGTCTAAACCTCAGGCCGAGGCAGAGTTACAGGAAATTCGCGATTTTGCGGCAGAGAATTATGATGCCACTGATTTGCAGGCGTGGGATATCGGCTTTTACGCGGAAAAACTGAAGCAGCAGAAATACGCCATTTCGGATGAAATGCTCAGACCCTATTTTCCGGAGCACAAAGTGGTTCCTGGTTTATTTGAAGTGGTCAGACGCTTGTATGGTATCACTGTTACTGAAAGGACTGATGTAGAAACCTGGCATAAAGATGTGCGTTTTTTTGAAATCACCGACCAGCAAGGCGAGCTGAGAGGCCGCTTCTATCTGGACCTATATGCCAGAGCGAAAAAACGCGGTGGTGCCTGGATGGATGAATGCCGCTCTCGTTGGATAAAAGTCGATGGATCATTGCAATATCCGGTGGCCTACCTGGTTTGTAATTTTAATGGTCCGGTGGGAGATAAACCGGCACTCTTTACTCATGACGAAGTGATTACGCTGTTCCATGAGTTTGGGCATGGTATTCATCACATGCTCACCAAAGTTAATGAGTCTGGTGTGTCGGGAATACGTGGTGTTGCCTGGGATGCCGTGGAATTGCCCAGTCAGTTTTTAGAAAACTGGTGCTGGGAACCCGAGGCGCTGGCATTTATCTCCGGTCATTTCGAAACTGGCGAACCGCTACCTCAGGAAATGCTGGATAAAATGTTGGCGGCAAGAAACTTCCAGTCTGCGATGCAAATGGTGCGTCAGCTGGAGTTTTCACTGTTTGACTTTGGCTTGCATGAGGAATATCAACCTGGCTTAAATGTGCAGCAATATTTGAATGCGGTGCGAGACAAGGTAGCCGTGGTTAAACCGCCGGAATTTAATCGTTTCCAGAATAGTTTTAGTCACATATTTGCCGGTGGCTACGCTGCCGGATATTACAGCTACAAATGGGCGGAAGTACTTTCCTCAGACGCATTTTCTCGTTTTGAGGAAGAAGGTATCTTTAATGCCGAAACCGGTAAGTTGTTCATGACTAACATCCTTGAAATGGGTGGCAGTAAAGAGCCGATGGAATTATTTAAGGCGTTTCGCGGGCGGGAACCCGATATTGCCGCCTTGTTGCGCCATTCTGGCATTGCAGCTTAGTTTATTGGTTTATCAACAACAGCGAGAATGACAGTGACAGCAGAACGTTTTGAAGATATTTATGCCCGGGCAGCACAGCGCAAGGGCGGGGAGCTGTCACTGGAAAAGCTGGTTTCAAAGCCCTTGCCCAATGAGCAACTGGCTTCATTGGGTGAAGACCGCTTTTTGGCTGAGTTTACCAAAAAAGTATTTCAGTCGGGGTTTGTGTGGCGGGTTGTGGAGCAAAAATGGCCCGCCTTTGAGCAATGCTTTTTTGGTTTTGATATCGCTAAAGTGTTGTTGATGCCGGATGAAATGCTGGAGCAAAAGGCCAGTAATCCCGACATTATTCGCAATTTCAACAAGGTGAAAACCATTCGTGACAACGCCTTAATGATAGATGCTGTGCACAACGAAAAAGGCTCTTTCGCGCAGTTTGTGGCAGACTGGCCCGAGGAGAACATCATTGGTTTGTGGGATTTCCTGAAAAAGCAGGGAGCACGTCTTGGTGGTAATACCGGTCCTTATGCGTTGCGCGCTTTGGGTAAAGACACTTTTTTGTTAAGTCGCGATGTAGAAGGTTATTTTAAGAGCCATGATTTGATCAGTGGCTCGGCAACCTCGAAACGCAGCCTCACCTGTATTCAGGCTACCTTTAATGAGTGGCAGCAACAGTGCGAGCGTTCGCTGCAGGAAATTAGTCGTATTGTGTCTATGAGTGTTGGTGACAATCACGTGGGTATTGAGTGATCCTGCTTTTTGGGAGCTAAATTAACCAACTTTTCATAATTTGTCAGAGAGCAACACAATAAATTTGTTACGCTGCCTCAGACTCCAATGCCTGTGTGTTCGCTATGATTCAGTTTTCAATTAATAAATGGTTTTTTACACCACTGTTCACTCTGCTACTGAGTTTTTCAGCGATGGCGCAGGATATCCAAATCTACCAGTACTTTGGCGCCAGTGGAAAGTATGCGTTTAAAAATAACTACTTTTTAGCCTTATTAGAACAAGCGTTAGAAGTCACCAAGCCGACTTATGGCGATTTTTCGCTTGCACAATACCCGGTGCGTATGAATCAGAGTCGGGCTATTGAAAACATGGCAAAGTCATGTGATTTCGATATCCAATGGCATATGACCACCGCGGGTAGAGAGTCCGCAATGCGGGCTATCAAGATCCCCTTATACAAGGGCTTGTATGGCTATCGGGCACTGATGATCCATGAGGATAATCAAACCAGTTTTGCTGCAATCAATAACAAACGCCAATTGCAGTCACTAACCGCCGGGCAAGGGTCAGATTGGCCAGATACCGGCATTTTGAAAGCCAACCATTTTAATGTTTATGGCGTCGACAATTATCATGCCTTGTTTGACCTGCTGCAGCAAAAACGCATCGACTACTTCCCCCGCAGTGTAGCGGAAATCGATGATGAGTTAGTATTGCATGCGGATAAACCCCTTAGCAGGGAGTCGCATTTATTGCTGTATTATCCTGCCCCCATTTACTTTTTTGTATGCCCTCAACACGATGTGCTGGCAACGCGTATTGAATTGGGGCTGCAACAATTAATTGAGTCCGGGGTGTTTGCAGAGCATTTTACTGCAAGTAAAGCCTATCAAGGTTTTTTGGCTGCGGGTGGCTTTGACCAAAAGCGTATCTTTGAGTTGCGCAATCCTATGGTTAATTCAAAGAGCCTACCCGACAATGAGTCTTTGTGGTTGCTTCCCTGACTTGGGTAAATGCTTTTCTCGGGATTTTCGCAGACCAAAAAATGAAGTTCTGGTTTGGGATCTGATTGTGCTAAGTTAGTTGCACATTTTGCTGCGCACACAGAAGGTCATGGGAAAACACCTTTTAATATTCAGCCGGGTATTACTGTTTGTATTGATTGCACTTCCTTTAAAAGCGCATTCTGACATTGAGTTGGAATGGTGCCTGGATGATCATCCCAACTGGCACAATTACCCCGAGGAAGGTGAGCCTTATGGCCTGACCGTGGACCTTATGCGACTTGTCTCCGAGCGCGCTGGTTTTACATTAAAGTTCAGTCCGAATATACCCTTTGCCCGATGTCTGGCCATGATGAAGGACGGCAAGACAGACTTAATGACTAGTTTGAATTATTCAGATGAGCGTGCGCAATACATGCATTTCATTCCCTATGATGTGGCAAAGTCAGAAGTCTTATTTTTGCGTAAACAGCAAGCTGATATTGCAACCCGGGAAGACCTAAAGGGTAAGTCGGTCATACTGATACGCGGATACGCCTATAACACGGAGCTTCCTGCGATTATTAAACGCAAGAATGTAAACGTTATTGAAGCCGTTTCGCTGGATATGGGGTTTGCCATGCTACTGCTGGAAAGGGCTGATACCTTAATTGGACCCGCTCAAAGCTCCATCAATGTAATTCAGGACAATCCCCGCTACCACAGCCAGTTTAAACAAGCTTCTTATAGCCTTCCGTTCACTCAGCTCAGGCATGTCAATCTTGGCTTCTCTAAGAAAAGTCTCAATAGTCATTTCTACCAACATTTGCAGAATGTCATATCCGACATGGTGGAAGAGGGAGTGGTAAAACAGTACCGCTATGAACAAGAAGCTGGCAAAGACCTCGCTCAATAAAACTTCTAAAAACCTTTTAAAGACACCCAGCCTAAAATTAAGCGAACTTTCTGTTGCTAGTAAGTGAAAAGGCCGATCTGTGCCTTCCTGGCTTTTGGCATGTGAACTCCTCCTGAGTTTGGAAACTATACCGAAGTACAGTTTTTGTGGCTGTTTCGATAGTTATTGTTAGCCGAGTATTCCCCGTTGTGATGGCCGCCCTGATAAATTTTTTACAGGTGTTATAGCCGCGCAATCTTTCTGGTAATTTATTTTCTCATTCAATTCAAGTAGTTAATCAATAAACACGAATTTGTAAGCAGGTGTAATAGCTAAATAGATGACTATCACCTACTTTAATTATGGGTATTTAAGTTACCTTTTGTGGTGATTGACAGTAGAAGCTAACCCGTTTTGAACAGGGAGCATCATGTTCTCTACAGCTTGGAAAAGGAGTCAAAATGAGATTTGAGGCCAGAACACGGTTACCCCTGGAGATGGGGACATTTGACGTATCTGTTTTTACAAATTCACAGGGATTGGACGTGGTGGCAGTGCACCACGGAAAGTTAAACCATCAACACAACCTCGCGGTGAGGGTGCATTCTTCGTGCTTTACCTCTGAAGTGCTGGGGTCCCAGAAATGTGATTGCAAACAGCAACTTGATTATGCATTGAGTTATGTTCACAAGCATTGCGGTATCGTGCTGTATTTATTGCAAGAAGGCAGGGGAATTGGGTTAGTCAATAAGGTGCGTGCTTATGCTTTGCAGGAACAAGGCTATGACACCATTGATGCCAATACAAAACTGGGTTTGCCTGTAGATGCGCGAACCTATGAAGACGTTAAAGATGTTCTGGACTACTTCTCAGTAGAATCAATCAAGCTGATGACCAACAATCCGGATAAAATTGCGCAGCTAACTGAGCTTGGCATCAATGTATCCGGTCGAATACCAGTCCCCGCCACGCCAACCTGTAGCTCTATTGATTATCTGGATACAAAGCAAAAATTAATGGGGCATATGATAAAAAACCGGTCTTTGTACGAATCCAGAGAACTGAATCATCACTCGTCACCTCACCCATCTCACCGCCCTTTTGTTCACGTCAACTTCGCAATTACAAACCAGTCAAAACTCGCAGATGCCAAAGGGCAATGTATGGCTATCTCTTGTGAAAAAGACTGGCAGCGTGTGCACCAGCTTCGGGAGCGTTATGACGCTATCGCTGTGGGAGCTAACACCTGGAGAAATGACGCACCAAAACTAACAAGTCGAGCTGAGTGTTTAGGCAGAAAGCCGAAAAGCCAGCCTCATCGCGTGATCTTTGGTGGTCATCACAATTTTGAAGTCAGGGATGATTCCCAACCAAGAGAAACTTTTGTGATAGGGGCGGAAGCCGCAAGCATCAGAGGTTGCCATGCTATCTACTGTGAAAACCGCTCTTTGTCTTCGCCGTTGAAAGAATTAAAACGCGCTGGCGTTACATCGCTGTTAGTGGAGGGAGGACCAACCCTTATCAAGTCATTTTTGAGCCAAAATGCCGTTGATAAGCTCTCGGTATTCGTTGCATCGCACGATATTCCTGAAGCGATTCAGGCGCTCACTAACCTGGTACCATCTCTTCCCGAAGACGAAATAATCGCCGAAAAGTTTGGTAAAGGAACGCTGCTTAATGTGGATTTAACCGAAGCGCTTTATGCCCCGGAACAATTGGATGTTGCTATATGAAAAACTGTATTTTTGGCTTATTGCGCCGTGATTACGAAGACAGTGATGCTGCCTATAAAAAGCTTCGAGAGCTCACTATTTCCTGGACCCGCTATCGCTATCAGGGCGAGATTATTGAAGCCACTAGCATTGATGAAATCATGGAAAAAGCCAGCCAAAGGGATGCTGAATTCTGTTTGATTCAATCTGTAGGTCACATCATTGATGAACGCTGGTACCTGTCAAATTGGGGTAAAAGTGGTTTTTATGACTCCCTGCAAAATTTAGCAAAACAGGGGGATTTTCTGGTGGCCGCCGAGCAAACTGCTGAATCTCTGAATAGTGACTGCATGCTCGTTAAATTATCAAGCTATCGCGCTTTGGGGCAGCCACCTTTCTCAGAGGCTGATAGCTGTAACAGCGGTGACAACTGGATAGCAGTCAGTAACGCAAGCGATTTAACTATTCCCGAGCTTGGGAAAGGTATCAACAATTGCCGCTTTTACCTGAACGAGCTTGAGCAATCCACACAATTGTTTACCTCTTTGTTTGGTCGCGCTCTGGAACAGGACGGGATTAAGTTTGATGAAAGAAGCCCACAACAGCGATTTATAGAAAAGATAAACCGGCAAATCAACAACGCCAAGAACGGCGTTTTCCTGTTCAACATCGAAAATTATGGCGAGCTTAATGTAAGTCAGGAAAGCGAACCTCTGGATGCTTTGTTCTCCGTTGCAGCGGGATTTAAGCCCTACCGTATCTTGGCGGAGAAAGGCTTTAGCTGGAACACTCATGTGATCTTTTTTGATTACAGTCAAAGCGCATTGGATATTAAGAAACACATGATTGAGCACTGGGATGGCGAAGACTTCCCTGCCTACATAGCGCGGCTATTCAACGAGTTTCCTCATCCCGAGGTTTTTTATCAGCTCTGGGACAGCACAACTCCCGATAATATTGACTGGTCTGATATATCCCACATGTGGCAGCAAGAACTGCAAAAGTGGGGTGGTCAGCAGAAGTTTAAAACCCATTGGCAAATGTGCCGTCGTTTACCCCATCTGTTTTTAAACTGTGATCTGCTGCAAAACCGCCAACTCTTATTGACCAGGCTTGCTGAGTATCAAAACAGTTACCTCTGGTGGAGCAATGCCTTTTTTACCATCTATAGCCATTGGCATTTCGATGCCAGTACTCGAAAACAACAATACATAGACTGGCTCAATTCATTATTGAAGGTGGCTCCAGACTGCGAAATCAGTGGTGCTGATCACAACAATGCCGCGGTTAACGGACTCAGTGTGCGTGAATATGTTGCCCGGTTTGACGCACAAAACTGTGATCAATTACAGCCACAGCAACTCAACAAAATCAGTATGCCATTTTAATAAGGACTTCTATCATGTCAGACATTAATCATGAATTTACTCGTCATCGCGGCCCAATAACCTGTGCGGCGCATGTTCCATTTAGCAACAAAATAATCACCTCTGGCTACGACAGTGCCGTTGCGCTCTTTGATTTTGCTTCTATGGAAGTTGAACTCCTTGGATACCATGAGCATCTGGTTAATCGCGTTACTGTTGATGCAAAGGGAAAATTTGCGGCAACCGCTTCCTCTGATTACAACGTCTATATTTGGGATTTAGGCCGCAAGCAGGTTAAAACCATTCTGCGAGGCCACAGTGATGATGTTGAAGATTTTGTCTTTTTATCAGCCTCAAGAGGCGCTTCTGTATCCAGAGATAAGCGCATCATTCTCTGGGATCTGAACAATGGTGCCATCGAAAAAATCATTTTAGGACATGAAAAAGATGTCCTCTGTGTCAACTACACTGCCGGGAAGCTATATACCTCTGGCGATGATATGACCTTGCGGGTTTGGGACGTGGATACCGGCAAGC
>JYMV01025050.1_pt1 | contig 40249 bp, 31 predicted proteins | sample 338911 | NCBI WGS metagenome assembly JYMV01 (sample SAMN03354496, study PRJNA234377) | hydrothermal vent metagenome | biome: Deep sea; feature: Hydrothermal plumes at the Eastern Lau Spreading Center, Western Pacific Ocean; material: Seawater | place: Tonga | collected 2009 | depth 2000 m m | reverse complement strand
GAATCGCGAACATTTTCAACGCTTTGTCCCCACTTCATCCATTCGGCAGGGAGGCGGTCAATGACTGTGTGCCGTTTCAGACTCATGGGGAATGTATTCTGGCGGATAAACGGGAGAATGACGATAGGGAACTGGAGTCCCTTGCTCTGGTGCGCCGTCATGAGCTGTACGGCAACATTCTTCTTCGGCAGCTCCGGCTGAGCCGCATTCGGGTCTCCGGCAATTCTCATAGCGTCCATGAAAGAGAGCCAGTCACTCAGCGAGCTTTTTTCGTTGGATCGGGTATTCGCGAATTGTTCAGCCATGTTGAGCAATTCTCCCATATTTGCCAGATTGAGTCGTTCCCGGTAGCGATAATTCCGCCGCATGGCCGTCATCAGTTTTGTTTGCTTCAGTTCTTTCATAATGGCCCAAACCATTTCGCCGGCTGGTAGTTTTTTACCTAAATCTTTTAGCAGGGATGAATGTGAATTGAGAATTTGGGTGATTTGTTTAGATCTGATGGAATCGGTGTCGCTTTCATTTGCAATCTCTGCCAGACTCACCACTTTCTCTTCAACAGACGCTTGGCTAGTTGTCCGGAAAAAGTGCTCTGCCCAGCCATCTCCCACAGCCTGGGACAGAATCCGGAATAGAGATTGCTGGGAGGTGTGATCGTTCAAAATGAAATGAGCCCAGGCGAGCACATTTTTCACCATGGGAACTCTGAAGAATTTCTCAACATGGAGGTCAACGGGGATGCCATGAGCCAGCAGAACGTCAGCTATATCCTTCACATTGCCCCAATTCCGGCAGATGACCGCAATATCGCCGTGATAGGCCCGCCCACTCTCAGTCAGATGCTGAATCAGCTCGGGCACTGCTTCCTTGGTTCCGGTGCTTTCGGCGATTGTCCAGATGGGAGGAGCGCCGTCTTTCGGTCGAGATTTCGGAGTAACCAGCACTTTTTCGTTTCGATTGCTGTTATGGGCGATGGACGCGTTGGCCAGATCGAGGATTTCCTGCGTAGAGCGGTAATTCTCCACCAGCTTCACAATCTTGAAATGGGGGTGACTGCTGTAGCGGTTTTCGAAATCCTGAATGTTATAATAATTTGCTCCGCGGAAACTGTAAATGCACTGATCTTCATCTCCCACAGCGGTGATGCTTGCGTGCTTTTTGGCGATGAGATTCACGATTTTATTGAGGGCGTAATTGTTGTCTTGATATTCGTCAATGAAGATGTGTCTGAACTTCTTCTGGACGGTCTTCAAAACGTCCGGATTGTTTTTCAGCAGCGTATGGCAATGGAGCAGCATATCGCCGAAGTCCAGCGCTTTTTCGCTCTCTTTTGCTTTCTGAAACCACTCGTAGATGTAAGCCAAATCCCGCAGCTGATTTGCCGTATCTTCCGGATCACTATTTTTGTGCAGTAGCGGATAATTTCCCCTGATCCACTCTTCAGTCCAAAGTTCCGGCTTGCTGAGCCTCTTTAACTCTTTTGGAGAGATCAGCTCATCTTTCATTCTGGAGAGAAAGGGAATGACGGCTTGCCCGATGGCACTGATGGGATCGGCTCTGAAAGTGCGGGAACTGAGATCGTCTAAATCGTCAAAATGGTTCAGGAAGAAATGGATTACATCGCTGTCCTGCCATAGTACCCAATCCGCCATTTTCTCGGGACTGTACTGTCTCACCAGCGAATGGCAAAATCCGTGGAATGTACTTACGGTAATGCCGTCAGCATGAGATTTGAGCAAGCCACGGATTTTATCCTGTGCCTCGGCAGTCGCCTTTTCGGTGAACGTCAGGAGAACAATATTATCAGGCTTCATGCTGCCGGTTACTACATGATGGCAAATTCGCTGCAAAAGAGTGGACGTCTTTCCTGTTCCCGCTCCGGCTATAAGCATAAGCGGCGCAGGAGGATGCTCAATAGCTTGGTGTTGTTGAGAATTCGGTGTAAAAGTCACGTACGAAGTTACTGAAATCACACGTCAGAATGAACGGCTCTATAAATTACCCGGCACTTTGAAAGTGCAGGGTAATTGTTTTCTAAAAGATATTTTGGAAATGTTCTTAAATGATTTAACCTTTGGCATGATTGTGTATCTAAAGAGGCAGAATGACCCATGATAGATCGGGAACTAGTAGAAAGATTTCAAAATGGAGAACAAATTGCATTTGACGAACTGGTCAAAAGACATTATGCAGAAACATTCAGTCTTTTTATGCGCATGGCAGGAGATGAAATGCTGGCCGATGACCTCTGTCAGGAGACCTATCTCCGTGTTTACCGCGGGCTCACGCGATTCAGAAATGAATCTGAGTTCACAACCTGGCTCTATCGGATTTCCGTCAATGTGGCCAATAGTCACTTCCGCAAGGAAAAGCTTCGGAAGATATTCATCAGTGATGCAGAAGTGGAGCTCCACCCTGCGGGAGAAGAACCTGAAGACGTCTGGACGCACTCCAGGCTCTGGCCGGCTATCGAAAAGCTCCCCAAAAAACAAAGAACGGTGATCATCTTGAGGACATTTCAACAGCTGCCGTACCGCGAAGTGGGAGAGATTATGGGCATTACCGAAAACAGCGCTAAAGTAAATTTTCATCATGCAGTGAATAATCTGCGGAAGGAACTGGGAGATGAGGAATGATATCTTTTGAAGATAAACTGAATTCTCTTGCTGATCGCGAGGTAGCGGTTCCCGATGCTGATGAGTTCCTGGAGCACCTGCACGGGACCATCCGGAAGCGGGAACAGAAGCGACAGTCGCTGATCTCAGGCGTTACGGCTGTAGTCATTTTCCTTGCTGTGGGATTTGGCGTTTACCGGAACGCAGATCGTTTGGAAGAGATTCCATTTTTCGTGAATGGTGAGTCATACCTGATCGCTGAGTTTGATGATGATGAAATCGAGCAGTACAACATAGTTTTTGATGAAGAACTTGTTTATGCTTCAGCCGAGTATCTTCTTGAGGGTGCAGATGTTTTCGGGTCTGACTGGGAATTGCTCAAAGAACTGGATGATGCAAATATCATCAATTTGGAATACGAACTAACAACGGAGAAACAATCATGAAGAAACTAGCCATACTGTTGCTTATGACAGGTGTTGTTCTGGCACAGCCCTCAATGGAAAAGCCGGACAGAAATCGCCTGGAGATGATGAAGATGTGGAAACTGACGGATGAACTTGAATTGACGGAAGAACAGGCAGAAAAGTTCTTTCCCCAATACCGTACACTCATGTCAGATCTGGAGGATGTGACAAAGCAGCAGCACGAAGTGATGAAGCAAATCGGTGAGCTGTCGAAAGAGAAGGAAGTAGATGGAAAAAAGCTAGATAATCTCGTTAAACAGGCGAACGATTTCGAGAAAAAGAAAATCGATTTGAAGTACAATTTTTTCAAAGAAGCCGGGAAAGTTCTTACGCCCGAGCAGCAAGCTCGCCATGTTATATTCGAACAGCAGTTCAGGAAACAGTTGAAGAAAGGCATTCGCGAACATGGAAAAAGAGGGAAAGAAAAGGACAAACGTCGTGACCGGAAAAGAGGTTCAAGAGGTCGCGGTCGGGGTGGATTCTAACATCTCAATCTGACTGTAATGAATCTGAAAGAACAAGCCTTGGAACAAGTGGGAAACATCTACACTACTGTCGTTGGAGATGGAGATATAACCACGGAAATCATGTTTCCCTATCCGCGCCATACGGTAGCGGAAGTTTCCGCCTCAAGCGGCTGCCCGGATTTCGTCCTCGATTTTCTGGAGGAGGCAGTCCGATGTGCGGATAAATCTGTTCAAATCAGACATCTTTTCGAGGACGACTTCATTAAAGCCGGTGAACAGGCAATGCGGCTAGAAGGCAACGGCCGTGCAATTCTTACTGCCTGGCAGGTAGCTGCTCCGCTCATTGAATCAGCTATGGTCGTGCTGACAAGGGTTGGAGACGTGCAATCAGCCTTGGATTCGGCTCAGATCGGCATAACTCACCAACTTTCTCTCTCTCCTGACACAGACAAAATTGTCAGATACACATTGGAACAGGTTGGCGGCGTCACATTCAGTTCCCGTCTGGACGAAATTATTCACATCAGTCTGGAACATGTCAACTGGGTGGGGAGCGCCAAGGAAGCGGCAGAAAAGGCCATTGCGGAAGCGGGGGATATCAGGAAGCTAATCAAAATTATCGTGGATGTGAAGAGCGTGGAAGAAGCAGTTTCACTCCTTGATCTGAAGATTGATTACGTCTTTTGTCATGGCTTTTCGGCGGAAGATATTCGTTCACTGGGAGAGACCTCTAAGGGATGGCTTCAAATAATTATTGATGAATCAATTCCTTTGGAGGAAGCCAAAACATTGAAAGATTTGGGCGTCCGGCTCTATGCCTTGGATCTTTCAGCACTAACAAATAACAAGTCAACTTTGAAAATCAATTTCACTCAATAGAAGGAGAATAATTGTGAAAGCAAAAATGCGAAACAAGATCATGTTTTTTGCGGCACTCAGTCTTATCCTGGCAGGTTGTGAAAATACCGAACTTTCAGATAAGGAAGCCATCGAATCGGCTCTTGAACTGATGATCTTAGACAGTGATAATCTAGGCATGGACGAGTTTGACGATGGCGGTGCCCTGGATGAGGAGTTTGGTGACATTGCCGATGATGGTCTCATGAAGAACATGGACGACTACTATCCTGCGGACTCACTCAGGTTCCGTTTCGGACGACGGGTAACTTCCCACAGCCGGACAATCACGCATGAGTTCATGGGTGATACGTTGGTGATTTCCACAATTGATCATGCCGTGAGCGGTGATTTCATTACGGTTATTTTCGATACGACCGGTGCATTTGTGGACTCATTCTCCAAACCGTTTGATATCACTGCATTGCGGAAAGTGAAGTTCGAGCGAATTGATGACTCGAAAGATCAAATGCGTAACTGGCAATTGGCCGGTTTGACTCCACTGGTGAGCAGCGGAGGCGATAAGATCGCCATAGATTCAGTGAAGTTTGTAGGAGTAGACGGTACGGTCTTGTTCAACTTGGAAAGTGACGGAATCACCGATTTCTTCATCGCTCCCGCAGATATCCCGCAATTCAGTTCCGGAGACAGTGTGACTGTACTGCTGTATGTGACCAACACAGGTCCTGAGTACGATTGGGAATCGGGCGAAGGTGCAAACCTGCGAACAGGCCGGGGAAGGCGGTCTGATTTCGGTCATCTTCACCAGCGCCGGAGACTTTTTGATGATGGTGAGAACGGTGGAGACGCCGTAGCGAACGATAATGAGTTTACACGGGTTTGGCGGATGCATCCCCCGGGCTGGGGTCATGAGCATCGCGTGTTTAAACTTTTCCTGGATGTGATTGACTACGAGACCCTGTTCAGCAGCGAAGGCAGCTACAACGCCGCGTTGTGGGGATTCCCATATAAAACTGTACGTTAGACTATAGTACTAAATAAATTCCCTGGCACTTTGCTCCGAAGGAATCCCTACGGGAAAAGTGCCGGGGAATTGTATTTTTCTGAAGTTTGAAAAACATGATAACTGCCGCCGGTTACCGCTCCCCAATCCCCCTGCTCAGGCGCCGTGATTTGCATCATGTGATGTTCCGTGAAAATGTGTAAACTTCCACTATGAGAAAGCTGATTACAATTTTATTAACGGTTCAACTCCTCTGGAGTGTTAGCGCTGTTCAGCAACCGGTGAAGTTGGTACAGCCCAACGGTGAGGAAATCGTGGTAATTCTAAAAGGCGATGAATGGAACAACTGGTTCGAATCTGCAGAAGGGTACACTCTTGTTCAGAACGAGAGGGAAGAATGGGTGTACGCCGCCGCCATTCAAGGCGATCGACTAATCCCCGGTAATGCTGGCTTTGAACCAGAGTCAGAAAGTATACCTAAGCATCTCCATGCTCAACTTCCACGGCCTGAGGACAATTCACCTATCCCTCAAATCAGTTTAACGCAGGATGAATATAAACTCCCGCTGCTTTTAATCGAATATCCCGACCATAACGCTCAATACTCCGAACAGAATTTTAACGACTTGATGAACAGTACAGGCTGGAACGGAACCGGCAGCTTTCGCGATTTCTACGAAGAGATATCTTACGATCAGTTTCACCCGGATGCGACAGTTGACGGCTGGTACATGGCAGAAAATAATCACGACTATTACGGGTACAATCAAGGTTTCACTTACGCAGTTGAATTGGTTCGCAAGGCAGTGGACGATGCCGAAGCGGCAGGAATGGATTTCTCTCAATTTGACAACGACGGCGACGGCTGGGTGGATGCCCTGAATGTTGTACACGCCGGACCGGGAGCGGAGGAGGGTGATCAGTCCAATATATGGTCTCATAAATGGTCCCTTTCCGCAGCCGATCTGGCCGTGCAGTACGACGGTGTCTGGATTGACAGTTATACTATAAATCCAGAGATACAGTACAATACGCAAGTTTATATTGGTGTTATTGCTCATGAATTCGGCCACGCTTTGGGACTTCCGGATCTCTACGACACGGACGGCAGCTCTGCCGGCATCGGCAACTGGGGACTCATGTCCGGCGGATCGTGGGGAACCGATGGCGGATCGCCCTGGTATCCTGCTCACATGTGCCCTTGGGGAAAAACTCAAATGGGGTGGGTGACTCCGGTTTTACTAGAGAACGATACGACTGCAATCGAACTGCTTCCGGTGGAGACATATCCAGTGGTTTACCAGATTAACCACCCGACGGACGATTCTGAATATTTTATGCTGGAAAATCGTCAGAAGCGAGGTTTCGACGTAAACATGTTTCGTGAAGGACTTCTCATCTGGCATATGGATGACGAGAAGCTCACCGGCTGGGGGCCTAACAGCGACGAACCCCATTACGGAGTTGGACTGGAGCAGGCTGACGGACAGTATCATTTGGAGTTAGGATTCGGCAGGGGTGACGCCGGAGATCCATATCCCGGCTCTACAGGAAACCATACCTTTGACGACGATTCAGTTCCCAACTCTCACAGCTATTACTTCGTACCGTCCCTGATTTCTGTGGACAATATTGTCCTGGATGATACCATGGTTTACGTTGATGTGGCTATGGGAACGGATGTGATCGTTAATTCTGAGTTAACGTATGGTTCTGGACCGGCTTGGGACACAGGCACGATGTCAGTCGCTCTTGCTAACGACTTTGATATCGGTCAATTTTCCTGCATTCTGCACGACTCGCCTGACAGGCTTATTATCACTGGAGTAAATTTGAATGATCGCTCATCCGATATGAGTGTCACTTTCGAAGAGAGCGAAGAGGGAAATGCACATGTGGAACTCACTGGGGGTACCATCTCAGCCGGAATGGGATCCATTTTCGAGATAGAATTCTTCTGCTATAGCGGCGCAGAAATCCTTGTGGAAATTCAGACATCTGATGCGGACGCCTTTAACTCTTCAGGAGAAGAGGTAATCGTCACCACGGAAGATGGGATATTCCAGATCCAGTCTGTGCCGCAGGTGCTCTCACCCGGAGAGGCGAGCGGAGCGGCCGGGGAGGTGATGGCTGTACCGGTGGAATTCGCCTCCAGTGTGCCACTCGGATTTGTCGGCTTCCGGTTCTCCGACGATCCCGATTTCCTATCGCTCTACGCCGAACCGTACAGTGATGACAACGGCAACGGTCAGTGGGACGAAGGGGAGAGCTTCGAGGATACCAACGGTAACGGCGCCTGGACCGGTGAAGTGACGCTGGGAGAGCGGATTAACGGCTGGGAATATGACGTCTACGAAGCGAATAATTCTGTCCTATTTACCACGGTCAACTGGCCTAATCCCCTCGATCCTGACACTTCGCTCCTGGTGGAGTTCAACATGCTCATCTCCCCTGATGCCGAAACGGGAGATGTAGCGTTAGCTATTTCCAACATCCTGATGATAGACTTCCTGGGAAATCCCGGTGTAGAGGGTGTTGGCTCAGATGGAGTTTTCACAGTTACCACCGGCAGCTCGGTTGGAGATAATAGTAACCTTACGACCGCTTTTTCGCTGCACCAGAATTATCCCAATCCGTTTAATCCCACCACCACCATCCGCTTTGAGGTAGAGAAGCATCGACATGCAACTCTACATATCTATGATATAACAGGTAGAGTGGTGAAAACTCTTGTAGATGAGCAGCTTCAGCCCGGTGAATATGAAGTGATGTGGGATGCGGCTAACGTGGCCAGCGGAGTCTATTTCTACCGGCTGCATTCAGGTGACCGACAGATCACCAGGAAGCTCGTTCTTCTCAAATAGTGCTCTAAGTAAATAGAAAACTTTTTATTTTTCAATATAATCACTACATTTCTTGTAACGGGGTATCTCATTCAAACCAAACACAATATTCGTTTCTATGGACTTTTTGTGTTCCGGCTTGACAAATAACGTATTAAGGAGGGAATCATGAAGAAAACTGCATTATTAATAGGTCTGTTTTGTCTTGTAGCAAGTAGTTCACTTTTTGCGCAAGATGAGGAGACCGATGATAGCCAAATGAGTTATGTTACCGTAGTAACATATCATACTAAAATGCCCGATGGCGGCAGTTGGGATAGGTTCAAAGAAATGATTAAAGAACTCCGCGAAAATGTAGTGTTTAAAAATGATTTAATTGTAAGCAGCCGTATTTTACGTCATGTGTGGGGCAGCAACAGTTCCGACTTTATTGTTATTAATGAATATGCAGAATGGGCTCATATTCAGGAAGCTGCCGATGTGAGTCAGGAGCTTACTAATGAACACTGGCCACGTGAAAACCAGCGTGAAAGGTGGTTTGATGAGTTCAACAGCTATTTTGATCCGGTCCACTCTGATGAAATCTACTTCGAGAACAGAGCCTTGAGAAAGTAAAGTATTCCAGGTTTCAATGTTTCAAAGAGAGGCGTCTGTTGTCAGGCGCCTCTTTTTTTCTCACAAGGCTCAATACTCGGATGTAAATTACCCATTACCGTTGGTGAACTAGCTGGCAAAAAACTAATTGTTTAAGGAACTTTAACACAACCGGGCAGTTTTATATTGCGTTACATACTTTGCAGATCGCTCCAGGTGATAGCCATGATGATGGTGTTGTCGGGACTGTATTTCGGCATCCAAACTCGAGACCTGATTCTGGAGATAGAAGCTTTAGCATTAGGAGCAGGCCTTTTTTATGCTGCCAATTTGCTATTGAAAGGATAAAGCGAAACAACCTTGACACTGCACAACTTGAAAGATAAATTGCAAACACTATTAAGGAGAAATAATGTCGAATATCTGGGATGATCTAAAAAAGAACTTGAAAGTTTGGGGAAGTGCCGCAGCTGTGAAAGCTGAGGAATTTGGCAAAGCGGCCGCCAGCAAGACTGAGGAGATAACAAAAATCGGCAGGGTCAAGCTGCAGATGCATCAGCTTCAAAGAGAATTGGATAAAACGCTTCAAGCACTGGGGGAATTTGTCTTTGGTGCAACGGATGACGAAAATGTCAGTAACTTTACGGGTAACGAGAAGTACTACTCCACTATTGAGAAAGCGAAAATATTGAAGTTGAAAATTGCCGAAAAAGAGGGTGAGATTGAAAAGATTAGACAAGAGTTTGAGGAAACCGCCAAATCAATCAAGCTTGAAATCAGTGAGCCTATACATTCCCCTGAAGAATCCGCATAGTTTTATACAAAACCTGACCACAAGAGACTGATTTGCCTCCACATTCAAGTGATAGACTGAGCAAAGCGCTCAAACTTTACTTTTCCGAAATTGACAAAACCAAACCCCTCTCTCCTGATCAAGAGGTGGAGTTGACTAAGAAAGTTCGGGAAGGTGATCAGGACGCGCTCAACCAGCTCATCAATGCTAACCTGAAGTTTGTGATCACGGTCGCAAACAAGTACCGTGTGCCAAGGATAGCTCTGGAAGATCTCATCAACGAAGGGAATATTGGTCTCATCAAAGCGGCTCATCGTTTTGATGAAACTCGGGGCTTTAAGTTTATTTCTTATGCAGTCTGGTGGATTCGTCAATCTATTTTGCAATTTATTTCCGAAAGAGGTCGCATCATCCGCTTACCATCAAACGTAGCCGGCGCTATTTCTAAGATGAAAAAGCAGTCTGATGAACTGGAACAGACATTCGAGCGTGAGCCTACGATGGAAGAATTAGCTGAAGTGATGGAAATTACTGAGGAAGAGGCAGAGAATCTCTTCCGCCACGGAGTGCAAACTGTATCCACTGATCAGCCTATCAATGAGGATGAAAGGACGGCCTTAAGAGATCTGCTCACTTCTGATGATAACCGCCCCGAAGCCCAGATTATGGCATTCTCACTGCAGACTGAGATTGACAGGGTATTGGATACCATCCCAGAACGGGAAGCAAATATTATCCGGTATTACTTTGGCATCGGTCTTGAACGACCCCTGACTTTGGAAGAAATTGGAGATTCAATGAACCTTACCCGGGAGCGGGTCAGGCAGCTTAAAGAGCGGGCAATCCACCGGCTTAGACACAATACGCGAGCCCATCTGCTGCGGACCTATCTTGGATGATTTACTATTGGATATTATTATCTAAACTCCCTAATTTCCCGGAAATCTAATCATAAGATTTTAACATGAAACTGCCATTCCGAAAGAACAGACAATCCCAAGCGGTTCGTTTTGTCATGATGAGTGATAGCGACGGCGATGTGCGCCAATGGTCGCTCACCCGTAACGCCGTTGCTACCATTTCTGTTCTGGTAATTGTTCTCTGTTCATCACTTCTTTTTTTCAGTGCTGACTTCCTCACAGATGTACTATATAAATCTAGATTGGAGGATTACCGAATTAAAAATCAGTCGCTGACTACATCAGTTACTAAATTGGAAAACAGACTTGATAAGATGTCTGATGAAATTCTCGATATTGAGGAAAAGGATAAGGCGCTCCGGACGTATGCAAATCTTCCCGAAGTTGATATGGATATTAGGATGTTAGGTGTGGGCGGCAGAGCTGTTGGCGGTTCAAGTTCATTAGATGAACTACTGCCTAATCTGGAATCAAAATTATCTAAATTAGAGATCGATCTGGATGAATTGGCTAGAAAGATTCGCTTCGAACGGAAAAGCTTCGCCACGATTTTCGATGCTGTCCGAGAGAACTCAGAAAAGATTTCATCAATACCATCAATTCGTCCCGTAGAATTTGGTTATCTCAACACAGGATATGGTTACCGCACGGATCCTTTCACAAATGAACGAGTTTTTCATCATGGATTGGATGTATCAGCAAACCGTGGCATTCCGGTGTTTGCATCTGCCGATGGTAAAATTGTTCTCGCATCATATAACGGCAGTTACGGTAAAACCGTCAAGATTAACCATGGTTACGGTTATCAATCGCTTTATGCCCACATGAACAAGATTTATGTAAAATCCGGGCAAAAGGTTTTAAGGGGAGATACCATAGGTGAAGTAGGTTCTACCGGTCGTGCTACCGGACCCCATTTGCATTATGAAGTCCACCATTACGGCACGCCTCAGGATCCACAGAATTACTTTTTCACCGGACCCATCAAGTAGAATTTCTTTTTTTTAACCCGTTTTCATCAACAAAATTCTCTCATTCCCAGCTTGACAGTTCTCGAAGGTGGGAGTAACTTCCTCTTTATGAAGCAGTATTTCATCGAGACTTACGGATGCCAGATGAATGTGGCAGATTCAGAAGTTGTTGCCGGCATTTTGGAACGCGAAGGCTATTCTCGCGCCAAACATTTAGAAGACGCTCATACCATTCTAATTAACACCTGTGCAATTAGGGAACACGCCGAGGATAAGGTTCATTCCAGATTAGGCGTCCTGAAGAGTTTAAAGAAAAAGAATCCTGATCTGCTGTTGGGACTGATGGGATGTATGGCTCAGCATGTTAAGGAAGATATATTGGAAAATAAGCCTTACGTAGATTTCGTTCTCGGCCCCGATTCTTACCGTCGCCTGCCGGAAATTCTCAACAGGCATCAACCACGCAGTCAGTCAATAGTAGATACCAAACTATCAAAGTTTGAGGTATACGAAAAACTTTTTCCATCAAGATCAGATGGTGTTAACGCATGGGTATCCATCATGAGAGGGTGCGATAAATTCTGCACATTTTGTATAGTACCTTTTACCCGTGGAAGAGAGCGGAGCCGTTCCATAGAAAGTGTGATAGAAGAAGTGAAGCGAGCAGTTGAAGATGGGTTCCCTGAAGTGACATTATTGGGTCAGAATGTGAATTCCTATTCACACAACAAAAATAGATTCCCCGATTTATTAGATGCAGTAGCTGTCTTACCGGGAGTGAAGCGAGTGAGATTTACCTCACCCCATCCGCAGGATGTGGATGATCAAATGCTTCTTGTCATGCGCGATCACGTGAACCTATGTAAATCCATTCATCTGCCCCTGCAGGCAGGCTCTGACCGGATACTGAAACGGATGAATCGTACTTACACCCGTAATGAGTATCTGATGCTTGTGGATCGAATTCGTAATATTCTACCTGGCTGTGGATTGACGACTGATATTATTGTCGGTTTTCCGGGCGAGACACAAAAGGATTTCGAAAAAACCTTGGCGGTAATGGAGGAAGTGAAATTTGATTCGGCTTTTACATTCAAATATTCACCCCGTCCGGGAACGAAAGCTTCTGAATATGAAGCAGTCGTTCCAGAAGAGGAAAAACAGGTACGATTAGATGAATTACTTGCTCTTCAAAAGTGTCATACTCTTTTCAGAAATTCTCAGGAAGTGGGGAAGACCGTTGATGTGTTGGTGGAGAAAGAGAGTAAGAAATCTTCAGAACAGTGGGCAGGCAGGACGGACAACAATAAGTGGGTTGTTTTTTCAAAAGAAAATGCCGAAATAGGAGAAATTGTTAAGGTAACTATCAAAGATGCCAAAGGTATTACTCTCTTTGGTGAACTTATGAAAAATCGGGAGAATGCTGATGCGATTGCTTAAAGTTTTTATCGGACTTCTTGTAGTATTAGGATTAGTACTTATATTAATCCAGAATAAAGGCGAGATTGATGTCGATCTTCTTATTATGAAGTTCAACGGCGTTGATATCCCTGTTGTATTAGTTTTAACGCTGGCTATTGGTATTATTGTCGGTTTTGGTATTGCAGCGACAACAATTATTACTGCGAAAAATGAACTTCGACTTGGGAAGGCTGAAAATCGCCGCTTAACCGGCGAGTTGAATTCACTCCGAAACATAGCAGTAGACGAAGGTCTTTTAGAAGTTACTGAGGAAGAAGAGGATAATTTCAATTGAGATTTCTCTCAAACTTTTTTGGTAAACGCAAAGATAGCACTACACTTTATATAGAGGCGCTGGAACATCTTGTCGATGGGAAAACGGATTTGGCTGTTACAAAATTACGTGAAGTTGTTCAATTGGACAGCAGTAATGTCAATGCTTACGTCCAATTGGCTGACATCCTAAGGAAGAGAAATGTTATTGATCAGGCCATAAAGATTCATAGGTCGCTTACTATTCGTCAACGGCTCACCAAAGAGCAAAAGATTTTAATTCAAACCAGTCTGGCAAAGGATTATCTAGTCTTGGGGAAGACTCGATTGGCCCGGGAGAGTTCTAAGAAAATTCTGGAACTGGATAGACATAATGCTTGGGCAGCTGATTTTTTGGTACGTATCGCAGAGGATGAAAACGACTGGGAAAAGGCTGATGATTTGCTTAGCACTTTTGAAAAATCATCTGGCGACAAGGATGCTCGACGTCATGCACGATATCGTATGATGTTTGGCAGATCCAAAGAGTCTGAAGGTGATCTTGAAGGAGCAGAGGAAGATTACAAGCAGGCTATAACTTTTGATAAGACGTATGCTGATCCATATCTCTATCTAGGGAATCTTCATGAAAGATCAGGTGATCTTGAACCTGCCCTTGAGCATTGGAGGAAATTTGCAGAACTGGCACCCTCTGCCGCTAAACAGGTATTCGAACGATTAGAAAAAGCGCTATTCCAACTGGGAAGATATGGTGATGTAGAAGATTTTTACCACCATATCATGGTTCAAAACCCCAATGATATGGATGCTCTCATAGGACTGGTGGATGTTCTTCAGGCGAAAGGCGATCACGAAAGGGCAATGGGAATTGTGGATGATGCATTGGCGAGAAACCGACGTTCTATTCGAGCCCGATTGGCACGATTGAAAATTTCCCTCCGTAGAGTACATCAGGATCAGTTGTCTGCAGAAGTGGACAAAATTGTAGAGCTTATCCCTTCCAGTAACGGCCAGACCAGAAGATCATCCTAAGGAGAGCTTAATTGCAATGGTATCTTGTTTGAAAACAGTTTTGTCTTGCGTGATTTTATTGTTTTCTACTTTTATCCAATCACAAAACTTAACTCGATATTTTGACCTTATGGAAGAAGGAAAACTCTCTGAAGTACGTTCAGATATTAATCTTCTTCTTGAGCAATTCCCGAATCACTCAGGAGTCATGTTCTTAGCTGCCCAATCTCAGGAGCGGGCTGAAGATGCAGTTATGGCCTACAAGAAACTCATCCAAAACCATCCAAATAGTAAATATGCGGATGATGCTATGATAAAAGTGGGTGAGTATCTTTATGCTCGAGGACTTTACACACAAGCGAGTGCTCAGTTGGCGAAGATTCCGAAAGTCTACCCCAAATCTGATCATGTTCAGCGAGCTATTGACCTCCAGATTAACTCTCTACTTGCCATTGGTGAAAAAGATAGTATCGCCACCTATATCGCCACCTATCAAAAGGAATTTCCAGCTCTCGATTTCGATTATAACTTTGAATCTGGGAAACCTTTAGTCGTAAGAGAACCAGAAATAACAGTTGAAGAACATGAGGGTAAGGAACTTAAGAACGCAATTGTAACGCAGGCATCTCCGCAAAATATTAATAGAGAGAATACGGTTGAAGAAGTTGCAAAAGTATCAAGACCTTTTGTGATACAAGTTGGTGCCTACGGCTCAGAGGTAAATGCATTACGCCAGAAACAACGATTGGAACAAGCCGGTTATACAGTTGAGTTTTGGCCAATTAATGTAGGTGGAAAGCAATTACAAGCAGTCCAGATCGTTCGATTTAAAACCAGAGAGGAAGCTCGTAAAATAGGTGAAAGTTTAAAGAAATATTTGGGTTTCAATTACATGGTGACTAAGCGTGGGGAGTGATTAATACTCCACAATTTAACAATCACCCAGCCTGCTCCCGATCCGCCGGCTGGCGGAGAAGGGCTGACAGGCAGTTACCACTAACCACTTACCAACATTGGGGATGATTGCGAGGCTGGTGCCCGCCGCGGTCTTCAACACCGTTGAGACGGCGGAGAGCCGTTTGCTGGGTTCGATTCCCAGGCGTTCCCGCCAGAATTAATCATCAGGCTAGAGATTGAATTAATAAAAAGGCGTATAAAATGGTAATTAATTTTGTCGGATTGATATCAGGAACAGTTTTATCACTCGGGTTTGTATTTTTCATAAACCGCCTTCTTAAAGCGATGGAAGCAGTTGATCTTGATAGTGAGAAGTAAATGAAGCTGTTGATAAAAGTAGTTGCGGTTGGAGTTGTACTCTTGGTTTCACTTAACGCTCAAGAGAACAAAATCTTCTGGGACGGACGAGACTGGGTAATGTTGGATGAAGAAGGCGCTGGATTCCCTGAATTTACCTACCTTGCTAAAGCTGCATATGTTAACGGTCTTTTAGATGGTAGGCTTTATGATTACCTTAAAACTTGGCCAGCTGATCAAGCTCTGGCTGATTCTCTTTTCAGTGACGAACTTTCAGATTATCTCCGAACTTCAGAGATAGTCCGAGCGCTGGATAATTTCTACAGCGATCGTCTCAATCGGTACATTCCCGTCTCGTCAGCTGTTGTATATGTGAACATGCAGGCACAGCGGCAGCCCATGGAGGTTTTGGAAGCGTACAAAGAGAAAAGTAAAGAGTGGATCAACACACTGACGCTGGAGATGATGAAGGAAAATCTCTACGATATCATGAAGAAAAAACAGAAAGCGATGGCTGAGAAAACGGGAGAAGAGTAGGTTAATCTACTCTAACCAATCCATCAGTTGGTGAATACATGAAAACTCTGGAATCATTAGTGAACCGGACCTTGCTGATATGATAACGGTAGCGATAATCCATCGTACGGTCAAAGGTATAGGTCAGTCCGCGGATAATTGTCTGATTAGGACCGAAAGGTGCTTCGTAGGGGTGTAGATGGACTACTTTTTTTTCGCTCATTATATTCAGTGAAGGATCAACCTCAGTAAGGTATCCCTCCAATTCAGTAATAGTCCTACCGGAATTGTTTTCAATTTGAACCACAACGTACAATAAATCATCTTCCACCACTCTCATGCGTAAATCAGTCTCAAAAAGAGGAATCGACTGGGCAAGAATCCCAGAAAAGGGTAGAATGAGAAGGTATCTTATCAACAGTTTCATTACCGCAATTTATCCATGATAGCGTCCCTTGTCAAGAGCAACCGTTTTGGAACTGCATCTAAGGTAAACCGTTAAATTTGGCAGAATCATGACCGAGATTGAATTTAGAGAAATTATCTTTAGACTGGACGATCTTTTTGTCGCCAACAAAATAGGCAGTGAAGGTGGGAATTGGATCGCTCAAGGACGGTTATTAGAAGGGAAATCCTCCGAGCAAATTACATCTTGCTTGAATCTGCTTGATTTAGATTTTACTGTTTCTGGAGATGATGAGACAGTTACTCTAACCGTCATGGAAAAACCTGAGCCGGTGATTGTAATCCCGCCTCTCAATCTGATACTTTTCGGTCTGACAATCCTGACCACACTTTCCGCAGGCGCTGTTTTACAAGGCGGATCTCCACTGCAGAATTTTTCTGATCTGACTCTGGGAATTCCATATTCAATCACGTTATTGCTGATCCTCGGTTCGCACGAATTCGGGCACTACTATTATGCTCGTAAACACAAGGTTGATGCCACACTTCCTTTTTTTCTGCCAGCTCCGCCTTTCCTCATCATGTTTGGTACTTTCGGTGCTTTCATCAGGATCAAAAGCCCTATCAGGAGTCGGCAGGCGCTTCTGGATATTGGTGCCGCAGGACCTATCGCTGGATTCGTGGTGAGCGTCGCAGCTATTTTGATCGGCTTCGCACTGATTCCCAGTCAGGAGTTTATCTACGAACATATCAAAACTGTCCACGGTGGATTGAATATGGAGTCACCCGATTCAGCGACGATTCAGCTCACCATGGGGTCTTCAATTCTATTTGTCGGATTGTCTAAACTGTTCCAAATCACAATACCCATGGACGAGATTTATCACTTCCCGCTGATTTTCGCCGGCTGGATCGGATTTCTCGTGACGATGCTGAATCTCATCCCCATTGGTCAGCTAGATGGGGGACATATCGCCTATGCAGTTTTGGGGAGGAAGCATGATGTTTTTGCCAAATGGGCGTTTTTAACGCTGGTCCCGTTAGGATTTATCTCTCCACATTGGTGGTTTTGGGCGGTCTTGATTCTTGTGCTCATGAGGACGGTAAAACATCCTCCTTTAGCGAGCATCCATTTGCCAATCTCACAGCGTGAGAGAACTATAGGATGGATTTGCTTAGCAATTTTGGCGCTCTGTTTCGTTCCGGTGCCTATAGAGGTACTCTGATTTTGCGCAAGTCGTTTGTTGTCTTCTACTGGAGTTTTTTCATAGCTTCTTCTTTTTCGCAAAGTCGAGTGGGAGAGTGGGAATCCTATACATCCCATTTAGATATTGTGCAGAGCATCGAGATAGGAGATACAATCGTCTCTGCCACATCCGGCGGAATTCTGCTCTATCATCAGCTGTCAGGACGGTTCGAGATGCTCAACAATACAGACGGTCTCACCACGACTGATGTGAACGCAATCGCCATTGACAAAAACGGTTATCTGTGGCTGGGAGGAGCATCACCGAATGGTGTGGTTCAGATATATGACCCGAAGAGTCATGAGTCGGTGGCGGTCTTCGATTTTGATTTATCCGAGATTTCTGATATCACTGTGTCAGATTCAGTTGCCTTTGTCGCCTATCTCCAGAACCAGGACTGGGGTATTCTGGAGTTTATCTGGAAGGACGACGCCTTCAGCTATCGCCAGATATTCAATCCGTCTGTGGCACAACTTTCCTTCATCTCCGGGGTGGCAATCAGGGGAGATTCTCTGTTTGCGGCGACTGACTTGGGGGTCTTCGTGGGAAATTACCGCGACTACATCCTGAATTATCCACAGAATTGGTCACTTCTGCCCGGCCTGACAGATGTTGTTAGGATGCAGCAAGAAGGAAATGAACTCCTTATACTGGCCGGGGGAGATATCTGGAGCTACAGCGATTCCTTACGGCTGATGAGCAATCATGGAACGAATATACTGGATGTAGTTCGGTCACCAGATGGGACTATTTTCGCCTCTGCTAAGAATCACATCAATCATTATGATAGCGACGGCAATGTGGAATCGCAGTGGACTTCAAAAGGTAATATTCATAGGCTCTTAAGCCTTTCCAACGGTAATCTTCTAACATCAACAAACCGGGGTTTGGCTGTATGGGATATAACTTATGGAACAGCTGCGTGGCATGCCCCTAATTCTCCAGCCAGTAATGTTTACACTGCACTGACAGTCTTGGATGACGGACGACTGGTAGCAGCGGGGAATAACGGTGTAGCCATTTTATCTGACAATGGCTGGTATAATCTGGTGGCTTCGAGTACCACGGAAGCGTTTCACGAATTCACCTCAGATCACTATTCTGGCTTTGTGGCGGATACCGTTATGTACCGAACCAATCGTGTCTGGTCGGTGGTTGAGCGGGATGGCAGGATCTTTTATACCATTCAAGGAGCTCAGCCTACTGTGATCAACGGGGATACGATTCGGGGAGGTGTTATATCCTTCGATCTGGAAGATCCGTCTGACTTTCAGATTTATGACGCTGATAACAGCGGACTCAATCCGCATAACAATGACGGATATCTGAATCTGCGAGGTCTTTATGTAGATAGTGATAACAACTTATGGATTTCAAATTTTGGTGCCGCAGACATAGATAAAAAGATCACAGTTTTGACGCCTGATAGTCAATGGATTCACATTCCGCAAACCGGACTTTCGAGCAAATGCTACAATCCCACTGATATTCTGGTTGTGGGAAATGAAGGAATTTTCATGGTAGGGAGCAATACCGATCACATCCGGCAGGGGAAATTCTTCGTAGGCGAGTACGAGTTTACTAAGCTCGAAAGCGGAGAAGACAGTGTTCTTGTCGATTGGCACTTTTTTAACAGCAATGAGAGTAGCGACGATAATACAGTCTGGGCTCAAGTCGCAACCGAGAGTGGTACGGCCTGGGTGCTTACTCCACTTGGGCTACGACGCCTGACGTTCAATAGTACTTACACATCTGCATCTCAGTATTTCTACACATATTTTTTTGGTGTCGGATTTGGTGAGGGGTCCAAAATCGTCAGCGACAGCCGTGACAATATTTGGCTTAACTCCACGTCAAGCGGACTTTTTGTTCTATTGGCCAATTCATCGCCTTGGCCCGATTGGAACGGTTTCCATCCGGATAATAGTTTTTTACTCTCCGAAGAAGTTTTGGCGGTTGCCTTTGATGACGAGCGCGGGATTGCCTACATTGCTACATCTAAGGGGATTAACAGTCTGCGGATTCCATTTGCTGATGAGAGAACATCCTACAGCAAAATCCGCGCATTCCCGAGTCCCTACCGAATTCCCAGCAGTCAGCCTATGGTCATTGACGGGCTCATGGACGAATCTTCGCTGAAGATTTTCACTCTGTCCGGTCGTCTGCTGCGGACGATTCAATCATTGTCGGGAGACGTGTCCGGCTATCAGGCATTTTGGGATGGGCGAGCCGACTCCGGGGAACTTGTGGGGACAGGTGTCTATCTGGTGGCTGTCTATGAGCCGGGGGGAGAATCTTTCGTTACAAAGATTGCGGTAATCCGTGAGTAACTCGCTCTCTTAACAGCTGTTACTCTTCTCTCGGGTAATACTCAGGCATGAGCCCAAACTCGCCTTCCAGCTCCTCAGCGATGGTCCTGATCATCACTTTCCGCTGGTCATACCTCAGGAAGGCACTCTTCATGGCTGTGATGGTGAACTCCCGAAAGTCATAGAGGTTGAAGCCAAATAATTTTCGAGCGAGTTGAAATTCCGCTGTTAGAGTTGTACCGGACATAAGACGATTATCGGTATTCAAAGTGACGCGAATCCCTTGATCGTGGTAAAACTTCAAGGGATGATACTTGAGACTTCGGATGCTCTTAGTCTGGTAATTGCTGGTGAGACAGATTTCCAGTGCGATACGATGATCATTGACGTACTGCATTAGACTACGATCTTCTTTCAGCCTCGTTCCGTGACCAATTCGGTGAGCGCCGCAATAGTGGATGGCTTGGTGGATAGATTCCGGGCCGAATGCTTCACCGGCGTGTATAGTGGCGTTGATGTTATTGTTCAATATAAGGTAAAACGCTTCGCGATGATGCTTTGCAGGGAAGTTCTCTTCCGCTCCCGCTAAATCAAAACCGACCACTCCCTTGTTCTTGAACTGGACGGCGAGGTCAGCTAGCTTCAATGATGTTTCGGCTCCGATATTCCTGATTCCACAGATAATTATGCGGCTTTTGATGCCGAACTCCTTCTCCGCCTGCATCAGGCCCTTCCGCACCGCCACCACTGACTCCTGAGGTGTCATTCCCATTGCTGTGTGCAGAATAGGGGAGTAGCGGATTTCCATGTAGCGGACGTTTTCTGCGGCTGCGTCTTCCGCCAGCTCCCGGGCTGTTCGGATGAGCGATTCCGGCGTCTGGAGGACACTCAGCGTAATTTCGAATTTTTCCAGATAGTCTTCCAGCGTCCCGCGCTTCTTGCCTATAGTAAGCATCTTGGTGAGTCGGTCCAGGTTGTGGGACGGAAGTTCAACTCTCTGCTTTTCAGCCAGATCAATGATTGTGGGTACGCGCAGGGAGCCGTCTAGATGGCAATGCAGTTCCACTTTGGGTAGTCGTTTAAGCAGTGCAGGAGTGATTTTCATAAATTTATCTGGCTGGTCCTACCAGTTCAAATCCTTGGAAATGGGGCCACCAGTCCTTGTTACTGGTAATGAAGATCGGAACGGCCACCAGAATTCCCATGAGTGCCTCTCCGGTAATTAATCCCGATGCCATTAGCAGTCCTTTATTGCCGGAAGCCTGGGAGGCATTAGCTTTATTACCGAAGTGATTGATCATACCGCCGATGAAGATTGGGACTGTTAAGGTAATGGGCAGATAAATTCCTACTGCCACTGCCAGTACCGGTACTCGGAAATCAGATTCTGCTTTTTCCTGCCTCAAATCAATCAGGATGATGATAACGGCAATGATTGCGCCAATGTAAACGAAGGTCCAGGGCAGACTGCCGGTAAAAACGCCGTCCGCCACGGATTTCATAAGGGTGGCCTGCGGTGCTGGGAGAATGGGCGATCCGATTGTATAGGCGGTATGGAGGATGTCCAGAACGAGTCCCAGGACAACTGCAGCGCTAAGCGTACCGACGATCTGCATGACCTGCTGTTTCCAGGGTGTTGCACCCACGATGTGTCCGGTTTTTAAATCCTGCATATTATCCCCGCCGATAGCTGCCGCGCAGCAGACGACTGCTCCGACCATAATCGCACCGGCTGCCCCAACTCCAGAACCTGTTCCCAGCAGAGCCAGAAGCAGGAGCGAAGAAAACAGGATTGTAGCGATGGTTACACCTGAAATCGGATTGTTGGAAGAACCGACCACACCTGCCATATAGGCGGCCACAGCAGAGAATAAAAACCCGAAAACCATCATGACTACCGCCAGCAGGGCGGCAATACCAACGGACTCAATAATTCCCAAGTACAGTAAGAACACCGGGATCAGAAGAACGAGCAGAGCCAGCCCTACATAGTTGATAGGCATATCCATTTCTTCCCGGGGAAGTACGGAGCCGGAATGGCGATGGCGGATAGCTTCTATACTGGTTTTTAAACCTGCAATCAGCGGTTTGAACAGTTTAATCAGAGACCAGACTCCGCCCACGACCATGGCGCCCACACCAAGATACCTTATACGAGAAGTCCATATACCGCCTGCAGCGTCCCAGGATGTTAACTCTGAAATAGATCTTAGAGCTCCATTATGTGGTACAATTGCGTCAGGGCTTAAAAAACTGAAAATTGGAATTGCTACAACCCAGGAAATCAGTCCGCCAGCCACGACCAGGATACCGATATTCCGGCCCACAATGTAGCCTACCGAAATCAATGCGGGTGAAAGGTCTGTTCCAATTCCAAAAATTGAACGTCCCACGACTGCTGCACCGGCCACTTCTGCATGCCATATGGCAAAACCCTGCTGGCAGATTTTCATGACTCCGCCCACAAGTCCGGCAATTCCGATTATTTTAATTCCGCCGGCCGAATCCTCACTTTGTCCCGATTTTGCTTCATCACCGGCCTTTAATATTTCAGCCGTGGCGATGCCCTCCGGAAATTTGAGTTTGGCAGTTATGATCAAGGCACGCCGGAGAGGAACGGTGAAGAGGACCCCGATCACACCTCCAATGGCCGCAATCTTGGCAATTTCCACATAGTCAAATGTCTCCCAATAGCCCAGTAATACCAGAGCAGGAATAGTGAAAATGACACCAGCTGCCAGCGATTCACCTGCAGAGGCCGCAGTTTGCACAATATTGTTTTCCAGGATGTTAGACTTGCGAAACATGCGCAGGACGCCCATGGAAATCACAGCAGCAGGAATGGAAGCGGAAACCGTCATACCAGCGAAGAGTCCCAGATAAGCGTTGGCACCCGCCAGGATCATTGAAAGTAAAATACCGAGAAGGATTGCCTTCAGGGTGATCTCGGGGAGAGATTTGTTGGAATTGTTCATAATAAGTGGCGAGAAAATAGATTGTCCTCGTCAGGAAATCAAGGAGAATAGGTAAAGCCACAGCCTTGTATTGAAGTGAAGAAGTTAGTAAGTTCACAACGTAACTGGGGTGCTGTTCAACAGTTTATAGAGAATAGCTGAGATAACACCCTTTGAACCTGATCCGGATAATGCCGGCGTAGGGAGGTCATAATGAAACAACTCACCGCTTTTCTTTCCTGTTTTCTTTTCCTGTCCTTACTCAATTCACAAGTAGTCTCAGTCTCCGGCCGCATAGTGGATGCCGAGACCGGCATCGGTGTTCCGGGTGCAAGCATCATCAGCGGCGATGTGGGTACATCATCTAACGAGGAAGGCTATTTTTCGCTGGACCTTCTAACCGGTAGCGATATCACAGTCAGCCGTATTGGCTATGAGCCGGTTACTGTCATTGCCTCCGTGGAAATGACGATTGAGCTTATGGCGGCCACTGTTCCCGGCGAGGAGATATTCGTGCTGGCCAATCGTGCCATCCCCGGAGTGACGCCCGCTGCTTTTTCTACGCTTACGGAAGATGAGATAGCAGATCACTACAGTTTCCAGGACGTTCCCATGATTCTGGCCACGGAACCGGGAGTCTTCGCCTACAGCGAGAGCGGCAACGGGACCGGATATTCGTACGTCTCCATCCGGGGATTCGAACAAAGCCGAATAGCCGTCATGCTGGACAATGTTCCGCTGAACGATAACGAAAGTCACCAGGTCTATTGGGTGGATCACGGCGATATTCTTTCCGACGCGAAGGATGTCCAGATTCAGCGGGGGATCGGCAATTCGCTGTACGGCTCAGCGGCGTTCGGTGGCTCTATCAATATTATTTCCGGAATACGGAAAGATGATGAGGACTTTACTTTGACGGCAGGGAGCGGATCCTATGGTACGCAAAAACTCTCTGCAAGCTACGGCTCCGGAAACCGTTTTGGAGATAAGTTGAGCATCACGGCTCGCCTGTCGCAGATTGAGTCCGACGGTTACCGGGATTATCATCACAGCCTGCAGCAGGCATTTTCATTCGCAGCAGAGTACTGCGGTGGTAAGGCGACGCATCAGTTCAGGGGTTTGTTGGGCTACGAGAATACCGACTTGGTGTGGGATGGTGTTTACGGGGATGACATCGACGATCGGGAGCTCCGCCGGAAGGCCTACAAGGGATTCACAGATGATTTCTTCCAGCAGGTCTATTCCCTCAATTCCCGCTTCAAGTTGAGCGAGAGTACCTCCTTCCACAACACTGTCTACCTGGTTAAGGGGAGCGGATACTATGAGGCTGAGAAGTTCGGCAAATCGTTTTACGATTATAATCTCGATACCATCAGTGACACTGCCTACGGCGACAGTACCACGGATCTTCTCCGCCGGAAGTGGATTGTCAATCGCTACTTCGGTGTCGTCCCGCAATGGACATTGAAGCGGGATCGTTTGCGGCTAGATCTGGGCGGGGAAATTCGTTTTTATGAAGGTGACCATTTTGGCGATGTTTCCCAATTTTCAGCGTCGGAGCTGGCGGACATTGATGAGTTCAGATATTATGAATACACCGGCACCAAGAACTCCTACACTCTTTTTGCGCACATTGTCTATAATCTCACTGACCGCCTGCTGGCTACGGCCGATCTGCAGTTTATCAGCCACAGGTGGAATATGAATCAGGAGCCCATCGGGCACGCTGCGGGACACCAGATTTCTGCAGAGTGGAATTTTGTCAATCCGCGCTTCGGACTTACTTACCGACTGAACGAGGGGCTTTCGATCTTCGGCAGCTACGGCAAGGCGGAAAAGGAGCCAGCGGACGACCAGATCATCAACGCCGATGAGTGGTCATTCACTCCCGGTGGAGCTTATCCCGAAAGAATCTACGATGCCGAGTTTGGATTGAATCAGACAGGATCGGCTCACAGTCTGAGCCTCAACCTCTACCGCATCAAGCTGGAAAACGAGGTGATACAGACCATCAGCTTTGAGGAAGAGGGTTACTATGAGTATAGTCAGGTTGACGAGACAATTCACCAGGGTGTCGAGCTTGATGCTTCGTGGCAAATGAGCAGCCACCTGAAAGTCAGTGCCAACGGTGCAATCAGTCAAAACTTCTATGCCGCAGGTGAACTAAAAGGTAATCTCCTATCCAACCGTCCGGCTGTTCTTGCCAATGCCACTGCGGCGTACACTCCCTTTAGCGCTCTGCAATTTAGGGCTCACGTCCAGCATGTAGGCAAGCGGTACATTGATTCAGCTAACAGTGAAGAGAACGCCATAGCGGCCTACACACTTCTCAATCTGGGCGCAAGCTACCGGTGGAAGTCACTGAAAGTTTCAGCGAAGGTACACAACGTCCTCGATTCGCTTTACGTTACGCATGGCGAAGACTGGGGATGGGGCTGGATTGCCTACTGGCCGGGAGCGACGCGGAACTTTTATCTGACTCTAAGCTACGATTTATAAAAGAGTAATTTCAGAGATAATCCGGTAGGGCCCTTTCTCCATTCTAATGCGGATTAACCTCCGGTTTCCCCTTTTCCATACCGGCAAGTACTTAACTGCTTAACTTGTACGAAATTTGATTGAAGAAAGGGGGGTGAATCGGTTAACTTTATCCAATGCCCTCCCAAGACAGAAAGCGCCTTTTCCTCATAGACGGCTACGCGCTGGTTTACCGGGCCCACTTCGCCATGATCCGGAATCCGCTCATTACTTCAGACGGTCGGCACACTAGCGCCCTGTTTGGCTTCATCAACTCTATTTTCAAGATTATCCGTGATGAAGATCCGGACTATCTGGTTGCCGTATTCGATGCCAAGGAGAAGACCTTTCGCCACGAGATGTATCCCGAATACAAGGCGACGCGTGAGAAAATGCCGGATGAACTCCGCGAACAGCTTCCCGACCTCTGGCGCCTCATCGAAGCTTTCAACATTCCCCGTATGGAAATGCCCGGTTACGAAGCCGACGACATTATCGGTGCCCTGGCCGTCTCAGCCAAAGAGCAGGGGATAGAGTCGTATATCGTCAGCGGTGACAAGGACTTCATGCAGCTTGTGAACGATCACATTTTCCTTTACACTCCCGGTCGGCAAGGGGCAAAAGCGGATGTGGTGGATCGCAAAGGGGTGGAAGAGAAATGGAACGTCCAGCCGGAACAGATTATAGATCTTCTCGGCCTAATGGGGGACAGCTCGGATAATGTGCCGGGTGTCATGGGAATTGGAAAGAAGACAGCCGTTTCGCTCCTGCAGGAGTACGGCGATCTTGAGACAATCCTCGCCAATGCGGAAAATGTAAAAAACAAGCGAGCCCGTGAAGGGTTGCAGACGGGAATGGAGATGGCTCATCTTTCGAAGGAACTGGTGACCATCAAGACCGACTTGTCACTTTCTACAACTGTAAATGAACTTGAGCGTAAATCATTCGACTTCGAGGCAGCGGAAGAAATTTTCCGGGAGCTGGAGTTTGTGCGGCTCATGGGGCAGTTGAACGAATTCCGGGACGAAAGTGCCTATGCTGAAACGGCTACTGTAGATAAGAATTATCAATTGATTGACTCACAGAAAAAGCTGGATAATCTTGTGAAAAAACTGACGGTTGCCGAACTGGTCTCTATGGACATCGAGTCCACCAGTACAGATCCCATGCAGGCGGAGATTGTGGGCTTCAGCTTCGCCATAACAGCACATGCCGGCTGGTATATTCCGGTACATTTTCCGGAAAAAGAAAAACCACTCTTCAAAGGTGATGATGATCTTACCATCGTGCTTAAAGCGTTGAAACCTCTGTTTGAGGATGAAAAGATCGCCAAGTGCGGTCAGCACCTGAAATACGATTCTCTTATCCTGAAAAATCACGGGATTGAAGTAGCCGGAATTGAATTTGACTCACTCATTTCGGCGCATCTTCTCAAGCCCGAAGCTCGATCGTATAAGCTCGACTACTTGAGTGAAGAGTTTCTCCACTATCGCATGCAGCCCATCACCGATCTCATCGGCAGTGGACGGAAACAGATTACCATGGCGGAAGTGCCATTGGAGAAGGTCACTTTTTATGCCTCGGAAGATGCCGATATAGCGCTGCAGCTTGTACCGCTTCTTCAGGATAAACTGGCAGAAGCAGAGCTGGATGAGTTCATGAAAAAGGTAGAATTGCCGCTCATATCCTCGCTGGTGCAGATGGAACAGAACGGTGTCTATGTAGACAGCCGGATGATGACTGAGATGTCCCAGTGGATGGAGAAAAAGCTGGATGACTTCAGCAGGGAGATTTTTACCCTTTCCGGTATGGAATTTAATCTCAACTCGACTCAACAACTGGCCACAATTTTGTTTGATCACATTGGGCTAAAGCCCATCCGCAAACGTTCCACGGACGTCAATGTGTTAGAAAAGTTAAAAAATAAGCATCCCCTTCCTGAGAAGATTCTGGAATATCGGAAATTCAATAAACTTAAGTCCACGTATGTAGATGCTATTCCCAAGCTCATCCATCCTGAAACAGGCCGGATCCACTCGTCATTTAGTCAAACAGTGGCAGCCACAGGTCGGTTGGCAAGCAGTAATCCAAACTTCCAGAATATCCCCATCCGTACGGAGGAAGGACGTGAGATAAGAAAAGCATTCCGGCCTCAGGAAAAAGGGTGGTTGATTTTTTCAGCGGATTACTCCCAGATCGAGCTGCGGATCATGGCCCACTTGAGCGGAGACGCGGCTTTGAAGGAGGCATTCGAGAACAACGAAGATATACACTCCCGGACCGCAAGTAGCATTTACGGTGTGCCGTTGGAGGATGTTCTGCCGGAGATGCGCAGAATGGCGAAGATAGTCAACTTTGGAGTGATGTACGGCGCTGGGCCATTTCGATTGTCTCAAGAATTTGGGATGCCCATTTCGGAGGCGAAAAAAATTATCGAAGTCTATTTCAACCGTTATTCCGGTATTAAGTCGTTTGTGGATGAAACGCTTGAGAAGGCGAGGGAAAATAATTTTGTTACTACTATGCTAGGCAGAAAACGGTTCTGCCACGATATCGATAATTCTAACCAGAGAGTCAGGATGGCCATTGAACGAGCCATCATAAATCATCCTATTCAGGGTACTGCAGCTGAGATGATCAAACTGGCCATGATCGCAATAGAACAAAAGCTAAGGAGAAATACATTCAAGTCGAAGATGATCCTTCAGATACATGATGAACTCCTGTTTGAACTGCCGCAAGAAGAATTGGTTGATTTGAGAGGGATGGTGGTTGAAGAGATGGAGAAGGCGCTGCCTCTCGATGTTCCGGTAGTTGTGGATTGCGGTGAAGGTGAATCGTGGTACGAAGCACACTGAGGATTGGCGATTGATTATTTTAAATTTTCGATTTACAATTAAAAAGAAAAAAGCTGATTATTAACAAGGAATTAAATGGAAAAAGATTGTATTAAACGAACAACCAAAAATAGTCAACTAAAAATTGGAAGCATCGGTATCACTTAAGAAAGTCGGTAAACTGCTGGATGGCCAATCGGTTTTGGCCGGGCTGTCATTCGGTATCGAGCGCGGCTCTATCATGGCGCTAGTGGGTCTCAATGATGCTGGCAAGAGTACACTTCTTCGGGTGCTGGCTGGAGTCTCGAGACCGGAGTATGGTAATGTATTCATTAATGGTTTGGACGTTCAGATACGGCCGGAAGAGACCAAGCGGCTGGTGGGCTACATGCCCCAATCTCCTAATTTTGATAATCAACTCACTTTAAGAGAAAACTATCTATTCCAAGGTGGACTTTATCGTCTTTCTGATGGCGTGATTAAAAGCCAGATTGCCAAACTGACAAGAATACTCGATATGGCAGACATGCTGGATTACTTTCCAGATGAACTGTCCCGCGGTTACCTTAAACGAGCAATGTTAATACGAACGCTTCTTCACGACCCGCCTATACTATTTCTGGATGAACCCACTTCGTCACTGGATATTCGAGGAAAATATCTGGTATGGGATCTATTTGAGAACCTCAGGGGCAGTAAGACTATTGTTTACGCAACACAATCCCTTGATGAAGCAGAACGTGTCCATGACAGGATCTGCATTCTCCATCACGGTAAGATTGTCCTTGAAGGAAGTCTGGACCGTCTTTTAGAGACCACCGGAGAACTCCACCATTTCCAGATTCACTTCCGTAAACTGAATGACGATATGCTGCAGACTCTCTCCAAAATTACCACCGTGGTACGACCTGAGAAGATCGGGGAGACATTTGATTTTTACGGTCGAGATCGGCAAGTTCTTTTTGATGTGATGAAATTGGCTATACAGTCTTCTCTAGTGGATTACAAAGCTGAGAAAGTAGGACTGGAAACTCTACTTGTTTCTGTTACTGAGGATTTGGAGGAGTGATGCTGATAAGTACATTCATAAAGCGCCGTATCCTTCACCTCCGCCACCGCTGGATTGGTTATCTAACATCACTTCTTTTAATTCCGCTTGCTCTATATTTTACACTGCAGTTAAGCTTGGGTGAGTGGCTTAATGCTGATTGGCTTTTTCCTGGTATTCTATTTATCATGGCACTTTTGGCTGGAATGCTCCCCCTCTGGGGAGATCTTCAGCGCAGTATCAATTCCGGATTTTTCGACAGCATTGCTGCTTCACCTAATAGTGGATTAGCTATCGTAATATCTATGATTATATCAACCGTTCTCGAACTGCTTTTACGAACTGTTGTGGCAGCAACTGTTTTAATAATCCTGATTGGCAATATACCTTCTGTTCTACCTCTCATAGGAACTATTATGATGGCGGTTTTGGCAGGTCTATTTGGATCAAGTCTGATCACTGTTTGGCTTTTCGCTGCTAATCAAAGAAGCAGTCATTTCTTCGGCATATTTTCAACACTTCTTTTTATAATCTTTGCTTCAGGCTGGCTGATTCCTTTTGAGAACTATCCCAACTCTCTGACAAATGTTTTAACGTGGCTTCCCACTTCTCAACTGATGTCCGCCGGCAGAAGTTTGTTCATGACTGGACAGTTCGCAGATTGGATGTGGATTTTGGCTGTGGCGGAAACTGTATTGCTGATAATCCTTTCCGGCTATCTGTTTAAGAAGGCCTACTCCCGATGAAAGCGTATCTCTCAGGGGCTATAGAAAATGCCGACGATGAAGGTAAACTGTGGCGGGATGAAATTACGCAATGGCTGGCTGATAAACTGAAGCATCAGGTGTTCAATCCGCTGGATGTTGAAAAAACTCTAATCACTCCTGAAGAGCAGAAAAACTTTCACTCTTGGAGGGAAACGGACTACGAAAGATTCCACAGTGTCATGCGCAAGTTTATTGAACGGGACCTTGATGGGGTTTGCTCTGATACTGACTATCTAATATGCTATTGGGACGACGCTGTTCGGGATGGCGGTGGAACTCACGGAGAAGTAACTGTCGCTTATCGCTGCCATATTCCGGTTTATATCGTTCTGGGAATGCCTTTCTCTAAGGTAAGCGCATGGATATTGGGCTGCAGTACGGAACTGTTCAACAGCTTTGAGGAATTGAAGGAGTTTCTGGAAAAGAAATATGGCTGAAGGTGCTACGGTATCTATTGATGGAGGTGGGAGTTCTACGGATCTTCTGCTGTTGGATAGATCATCTTCGAAGGGGGTAATTGTATCAGGCGGGAGGACGAATCCCAACAGTTCCGGAATCGGATGCCTGGAAGAATTTGATCGTCTCATGACTTCAGCGACGGTATTTCTGGAGATTTCTCAAGAAAAAGTGGATGAGGTAATCGCTGGTTTAGCAGGTCGCGGTAATCCAAAGAACCGGAAGGCATTCCAGGAAAAACTAGAGACCCTTTTCCCCAAGGCACTTATCCGGCAGATAAATGACTCAGAGCTCGCACACAGGGGTATCTGGGGATCAAGTGCCGGTTATACCATTTTAGCGGGTACGGGTTCGGTGGGCATCGGTACGAATGGTGTCGGGACAGTTTATTTCACCGGCGGTTTGGGCCACATGGTGGGCGATGAAGGGAGCGGATATTGGCTGGTGAAAACAGCAATAACAGAATTAATCATGAATGAACGGTCCACCGATGCAGATTTGGTGCAACTCCGAGAACACCTGGTGAAGCATTTCAACGCAGCGAACTTTGATGAACTCCTGACAAGACTCTCCAATGATACGAATGCCACATTCCTCATAGCTTCAGCTGTACCTGTAATACTGGGAGCGGCTGAGAATGGCAATTTCTTTGCCGATCACATTATATCCCGTGGTGCAGATCATCTGACTGAACTGGTTACGGAACTCCATGAAAAAATGAATGACTCCAAAGGTGACTTGTTACTAGGTTGTACCGGATCGGTGATAAAAAATTCGGTGTATTATCGCCAATGCATGGAAACTGCACTCCTCTACGAATTCGACTCAGTTGAGTGGTTGGAATCTCCATTTATCCCCGTTTACGGAGGTCTTGTTCTGTCCTCTGCCGGTATTACGCTAGCTGATTTTGAGCAGATCGAGATAGCACATGTATAATCCTGTAGCTGAAATTCATCTGGGACGACTTTCGCGGAATCTGCAGAAAATTCGAGATCAGGTGGGAGATGCTCTGATCATGCCTGTCGTAAAAGCGAATGCCTATGGACATGGCTCCATTACCATCGCCAGAAAACTGCAAGATGAGAATGTAGGTTATTTGGCTGTTTTTACAATGGGTGAGGCTCTGGAGCTCAGACAGAACGGAATCACAACACCTATTCTTCTTTTTAGCAGGCTGACTCCCGATATGCTGGAACCGGCTGTGGAGAACAACCTGACGGTCAACATTTCCTGGCCAAATGACTTTGATACCCTCACATCTTTTGTTGCTGACAAAGGAAAAGGTCCGAAGATCCATCTTAAAGTAGATACCGGAATGTCCCGTCTGGGAGTGGCTTTTGATGAAGCTGCTGACATTCTTGAGCGATTGGCCAAAACTCCACAGATAGAGTTGGAAGGAATCTATTCTCACTTTGCTACAGCTGACGAAGGTGATCTCACTTATGCTCACCTTCAGATTGATCGATTTAATGAGGTTGTGACTCTAGCCGGGAAGATGAAGCTGAATGTGAAGTACTTTCATATGGCCAACAGCGGGGCTGTACTTAATCTGCCTGATTCCTTATTTAATCTTGTGCGTGTGGGAATGCTGCTCTATGGCGCTTATCCCTCAGATGAGACATCGGAAAGTATCAAAGTTGAACCGGTGATGAATTTCAAAGGTCCTATCGTAACTGTAAGAAAAGTAGCGGCAGGAACACCGGTCAGCTACGGCTCGGTTTATGTACCAGATAAGGATTGCAATATTGGGGTTATACAGACCGGTTTTGCCGACGGACTCCCGAGGAATTGGTATGAGAATGGCTACGTAGGATTCAAGGGGGAGCAGTTCCCCATTGCCGGACGTATTTGTATGGATCAGATGATGGTGAACTTTGGAGATGTGGTACCCAAAGAAGGTGAAGAAGTGCTATTCTTCGGTGATGAAGGTGAAACTCAAATCCGCATCGAAGATATTGCTCGTGAAGTAAATCTGACTACTTATGTTTTGATGACCGCAATTGGCGGACGGACAAGAAGAGAATTTGTGGAGGATTAGGAGTGCGAAAATTCTTAATTATTAGTTTTATAGTCTTAATCGCTGGCTGCGCAGTAGGACCACCCAAGGAGCAAGTGGAAGGTCCACCTTTGGTCAAGACGCTCTCACTGGAAGAGAAAGTCGGACAGATGTTCATGATTCGCTATTCCGGCAGCTTTTATCAGGAGAATTCATACACCTATCGCTGGATGAAGAGGTTGATAGAAGAGCGGAAGATTGGTGGCGTAATTCAGTTTGTCGGCAGCATTCATGGCACGGTTGAGAATCTCAATGAGCTGCAGAGGATCAGTGATTTGCCTCTACTCATCGCCGCTGACTATGAGCGGGGTGTAGGTCAGCTTCTCGATGGCGGGACCCTGTTTCCAACCAATATGGCTGTGGCAGCCACCAACTCCCCGGGATTGGCGTACAAGCAGGGGAGAATTACTGCGCAGGAGGGGAGAGCTGTGGGCGTTCATGTAACGTTTGCTCCGGTCATGGATGTGAACAGCAATCCAGATAATCCCATCATAAACTTTCGTGCCTATGGCGATACTCCTGAGATAGTGGAAAGGTTTGGTTGTGCTTTTATCCGCGGCGTGCAGGAAAACAATATGGTCGCCACTGCTAAACACTTTCCCGGCCATGGTAATACAGCTACAGATTCGCATACTTCACTTCCCGTCATAACAGCGGAACGGGGCGATTTTGAGCGGGTAGATCTGGCGCCGTTTAAAGCTGCAGTGGAATTGGGGGTGGGGATGATTATGGTTGGCCACATTGCTGTGCCGTCTATTTCAAATAACGATCTGCCGGCGACCATGACATCTGAGCTCAGTGGTGATTTGCTGCGAAAGGAGCTTGGCTTTGACGGCATTATCGTGACGGATGCTCTGGAGATGGGCGGCATTACCGACTCACATTGGGCAGGTGAAGCCGCCATCCGTGCTATCGAAGCCGGGACGGATATTGTGCTTCTTCCACTGGATGTGGATCGAGCCATGGAATCGGTACTGGAAGCCGTGAAGAGCGGACGACTGCCTGAGTGGCGGATTGATGAATCGGTACAGCGGATTTTCAAAATGAAGGAAGAAATGGGATTGTGGGAAAAGCGGAAGGTGAGCTTTAAGGAAGCGCAGAAAGTCGTTGGCAATAGCGAACACATTTCCGTAGCGTCAGAAATCGCTCGAAAATCCATCACTCTTGTCAGCGATAAACTGAATGCTGTCCCTTTCAGGGCTGAGGAAGCAGACACGCTTACACATATCATCCTCTCCACCGATGACGGACTTCGTTCCATGTCAAGCACATTTGACAGATCGGTTTCCAGAATCCACGGGAACATCAAGTCACAGTTTATTCACGAACCGGTGGACGATTATGACATCCAGCGCATCCTGAAAGAAGCGGCTACCTCTGACTATATCATCTGCTCACTCTTCATTCGTGTTCGCATGAACAAAGGGCAGGTCTCCATTGATCCGTCCCACCGGGAGTTGATTGCCCGCTTGCAGGAGACGGGAATTCCTGTGGTAGTGGCGTCGTTCGGAAGTCCCTATGTGCCAGATGTGGATAATCTGGATGCCTATCTCTGTGCTTACGGCTACAGCAGCATTTCGCAGAAAGCCATGGCGGATGCCATTTTCGGCGCTGTTTCCATTGGTGGAAAACTGCCGGTACAGCTCAGCGCTGATATTTCTGTTGGGCACGGATTGAAACGCTCACCAAGGAAGATGCTCCCCATTTCTAATGAGTACGATTTCAGTGCAGTTGCAGTGGTCATCGAACAAGCTATCTCGGATTCGGTTTTCCCGGGAGCCCAAATCGCCGTAGTTAAAGAAGGTGAAATGGTCTGGACTTTCGAATCCGGGCGGCAGACATACGATGAAGATTCACCCTCGGTGACAGGGGAAACCATCTATGATGTTGCATCCCTGACGAAAGTGACTTCCACAACGCCGGTAGCGATGAAGCTGGTTGAGCAGAAAAAGCTGCCGCTGGATGAGCCCATAATCGAGTTTATTCCGGAGTTCGCCGGCGGTGACAAGGACAAAATCACCATTCGCCACCTGTTAACTCACTCCGCCGGCTTGCAGGGGTACGATGAATTTCCTCTGGGAACTACCGGTGGGGAGATTGTGGCAAGTATTATTGAGAGGCCGCTGGTTGCCGTTCCCGGCGATACTTTCATCTATAGCGACTTCGGACCCATCTTGCTGGGAAATATAATGGAGAAGGTATCTGGGCGAGCTCTGGAAGATCTGGCGGAGAGTACTGTTTTTCGTCCGCTGGGAATGACCAACACAATGTTCAATCCCGATTCTACTGTCCTATCGAGGATTGCTCCTACGGAAATTGATGAGCGATACCAGCGCGGTCTCGTTCACGGAATCGTACACGATGAACGGGCGTGGCAGTTGGGAGGCGTCGCCGGGCACGCTGGACTCTTTTCCACGGCTACCGATTTGGTCCACTATGCACAGATGATGATAAACAGAGGATTTTACGGCGGACGCCGTTACTTCAAGCGATCCACCATCGAGAATTTCACTACCCGCCAGGAGATGTCGCCCGGAAGCGAGCGGGCACTGGGGTGGGATACTCCGTCGGAAGAGGGGAGTTTGGCCGGTGACTTTTTTTCGCCCGGCAGCTACGGGCACACCGGCTTCACCGGGACGTCTATGTGGATTGACCCTAAGCGCAAGATTGCCGTGATTCTGCTGACAAACCATGTCTATCCATCGCGAGGAAAGAAAGCTGAGATGAGAGAAGTCCGCCGGGCATTTCAGAATGGCGTCATGCAGATTCTTCTTCAGGATAATTAGAGGATAGTTTGCAGCAAATAGATTTTATTGTCCTTTTCGCCTATCTAATTCTGGTCGTCACTGTCTCAGCGTGGGCCGGCAGAAGGCAGACATCGGCTTCCGGTTTCTTTCTCGGTGACCGAAATTTACCATGGTGGATGGTCATGTTCTCTGTCGTCGCTACGGAGACATCCGTTTTGACGTTTCTCTCAATTCCGGGAGTGGCGTACAATTCCGATCTCGGATTCCTTCAGCTTGCCTTCGGGTATATCATCGGTCGATGGGTGATTGCTCAAGCACTGCTGCCTACGTACTTCCACGAGGGGATTGAGTCCACCTACGAATTTATAGGGAACAGGTGGGGATCATTTGTGCAGCGGTTTGCCTCACTGGTGTTCCTCGGTACTCGAATCCTCGCTGACGGTGTCCGCCTTTTCATGACGGCGATTCCCCTGTCGCTTATCACGGGCTGGTCGTACCCGGTTTCTATCGCTATCATCGGACTCTTTACGCTGATCTATACACTTATCGGAGGAATCCGCTCCGTCATCTGGGCCGATACCATTCAGTTTGGGATTTACCTGCTGGGTGCAGGTGCTGTATTCGTGGTTTTGGACGGACTGGTAAGCGGCGGCTGGCCGGCAATTTTCACTTCGGCGGCTGAAAGTGGAAAGCTGACGATGTTTCACTTTAATTTTGATGGAGGATTTACCGGAATCATCGAGTATCCGTACCAGTTCCTGACGGCAGTCATTGGCGGGATGTTTCTCTCCATGGCTTCTCACGGAACGGATCACCTCATGGTCCAGCGGCTCCTCTCCTGTCGCGGAATCAAGGGTGCTCAGAAAGCGCTGGTGGGAAGTGGTATTCTGGCGTTTTTCCAGTTTGGAATTTTCCTCATACTTGGAGTTGGAATCTGGATCTTCTTCGAAGGTCGTTCAATGAAAGCTGACGAGGTTTTTTCCACATTCATCATTGAGCACCTTCCAGCGGGATTGACCGGTTTTATCGTCGCCGGGATTTTTTCTGCCGCTATGTCCACACTAAGCTCTTCCATAAACGCTTTGGCTTCGTCCACCATGACCGATTGGATCAAAGGGAGTCGGCCGGACAGATACAATTTGAGGACGTCTCGGATGCTGTCTATCTTTTGGGCAGTCGTGTTGGTTGGCGGCGCTATGCTGTTCACATCGAAAGAGACGCCGCTGGTGGAAGTGGGACTGTCCATTGCCTCGTTTACATACGGCGGCTTGCTCGGTTTCTTCTATCTCGGGCGTAAAGCGCCGAATATTCACCGGCATAGCGTTACATTCGGTTTTACAGTGGCACTGCTTGCCATGGTTGGAGTCGTCAAATTTACATCGGTGGCATGGCCTCTTTTTACGATCATTGGTCTGACAACCATGGTAATCGCTTCTAAGGGATTCGAAGAGATGAGGATATCAAGTGAAACTTAAGGTCATCACTGTAACAATTGCTATACTATCCGTAAGTACAGTTTCATTTTCTCAAGAATATGAATATTCTGAAGTCTTTCCTTTACCGGAAACCGGCTTTATTCAGCAGGTTCTCACCGGGTTAGATGTACTCGATGAACTTTCGTTTCAACCTCTTTACGGAAAAACTCTCGTAGTGCTGACGAATCACACCTCCGTGAGTCGAAAGGGAGTCCATCTGCTTGATTTACTCGCACAATACCAGGACAGCATATCCGTAAAAATCATTTACACGCCGGAGCATGGAATGTTTTCGCTGTCAGACGATTTGGTCAGTTTACCGTTAGATGAGAGAGATCCAAGATTCAACGCCCAGATTAAGCATCTCTGGGGGCGTAGATTTCGTCCGGACATTCTCGATCTTTATGGTGTCGATCTGATCCTGATTGATATCCAGGATCCCGGCTTGCGCTATTTCAGCTACATTACTACCGTTACGAAAATGATGGAAGCTGGTGCAATCGCCGAAATTCCCGTCATGGTACTGGATCGTCCCAATCCATTGGGCGGCGTCAAAATCAACGGTCCCATGGTGCGGCCGAAGCATCAATCTTTTGTGGGTTATCATCTCGTCCCGATCCGGCATGGACTCACAGTAGGAGAATATGCTCTCATGATTAATGAGACCGGTTGGGCACGTCAATCGGAGCGGGTGAAGTTAACGATAATTCCAATCATCGGGTGGGAGAGAGGAACCCCTTTTGCAGAAACTGAACTTAAGTGGATGCCACCAACGCCTGACGTACCTGATTTGGAGACATTACGAGCGTACGAAGGGATGGCGCTTTTTAACGGAACGAACATCTCCGTAGGCATCGGCACCGATCAGCCGTACTTTCTCGTGGGAGCGCCGTGGTTTTCGGGATCCACAGTCCTGGGTCTTTTGGAGAAGTCACGACTCCCGGGAATACAATTTGAGACAGGAAAGTTTACACCAGATTCCCTCAATGCGTATTTGCCTTCGCCCATCTACCGAGGCGAGGAGTGCGACGGGATTCGCATGACTATCACCGATTGGCAAACATTCGATCCGCTGCGAACGGCAGCGACTATCTTATCCATCGTATCGGGGAACTACCCTAGCCATTTTCGTTGGACGGGAAGCTATTATATTGATAAGCTCTATGGTCACGACTATCTGCGGATCTTCCTGGCTCAGCATCGGGATCCAGCGAAGCTGCCAGCCACGTGGACTCATGACGTTATTCGGTTCAGTCAATTCAGGGAGAAGTTCTTTCTCTATTGAGCAGAATTGATCTGAATATGAAGATTGGAAAAACAGTGTGATTAACTCCCGCAAATCCATCTGGAGTTGGTCTATGTACGACTGGGCAAATTCCGCATTCGCTACCACCGTTATGGCCGGTTTCTTTCCACTCTTCTTCAAGGCATATTGGGCAGATCCCGGCAATCCCGAGGAGAGCACTTTTTATCTGGGACTGGCTAATTCTCTCGCCTCAATCATCGTTGCAGCCCTGGCGCCATTTCTGGGGGCCATAGCCGACCGTGGATCTGCTAAGAAGAAGTTTTTGTTCACCTTTGCCTTTTTTGGAATTATCATGACCAGCGGGCTTTGGTTTGTTGCTCAAGGATATTGGCAGATGGCCGTGATTTTCTATGTGGCTGCTTCTGTCGGTTTTTCCGGTGGAAATATTTTCTACGACTCACTGCTGCCAAGTATCGCAGATGAGTCCAAGGTGAACTACGCTTCTTCCCTGGGATATGCTCTCGGCTATATCGGCGGTGGACTGCTCTTTCTATTGAACGTCTTAATGTTCAAGTTTCCTGAGACATTTGGACTCAGTGATAGTGCTGCAGCTATCAAATTGTCGTTCGTTTCAGTCGCCATCTGGTGGGCTCTGTTCTCCATCCCGGTAATGCTCTTTGTACGCGAACCTCAGATTTATGACCGGGTTCCACTATCAAAGGCTGTCACCCTCGGTTGGAAGCAGCTCCGGGATACTCTCAGGGATATTCGTCATCTGAAAGTTGTAGGGCTCTTCCTACTGGCGTACTGGTTCTACATCGACGGAGTAGATACTATCGTTAAAATGGCGGTGGATTACGGGATGTCACTGAATTTTGAGGAAAGCGCACTGATTACGGCTCTTTTGATAGTCCAGTTTGTCGCTTTCCCCGCAGCGCTGATTTACAACTGGATTGCCTCTCGGATTGGGACGAAGAGAGCCATAGAAATAGCGATAATGGCATATTGCTTCATCACTCTGCTAGGCTACTTTATGCAGACCGAACAGCATTTCTTTGTTCTGGCAATTTTAGTGGGGCTTTTCCAGGGCGGTATCCAGGCGTTGAGCCGTAGTTTGTACACTCGATTAATTCCGGCAGAGAAAGCGGCGGAGTTCTTTGGCTTCTTCAACATGCTGGGTAAATTTGCCGCTGTCCTGGGCCCCATGCTTATGGGTTCGGTTACACTTCTCACCGGTAACGCACGATTAGGAATCCTCTCTATCCTGATTCTATTTGCAATCGGCTGGTATCTTTTAAGGAAAGTAGATATTTCAGAAGGAGAGCGGATGGCCAGGGAATTCTTGGCAAAATAGGGTTTAATAAACTAGCGTTATTTTAAAAGATTCCTTCCTCATTTTCTCACTGTTTATTCAATCAGATGCTCCGGAGTCAGCCTCTCTGGTGTGATAGGTTTTTGGCATGATTTAAACTTGCCTTATTTCTGTAGGCAACTTAATTTTGAGTTAATCAACGGAGGTTCAAAATGAAAAAGCTATCTTTTGTAGCTGTTTTGGGTTTAGCACTATTTCTGATTTTCGGCGTTGTCTCACAACCTGTTCAGGCAGAATCTGCAGTAATCAAGGTGACCGGAATGAGGTGCGGTAACTGTGTAGATCGGATTCAATCTGAATTGATGAAAATGGATGGCGTGGACAAAGCAGTTGTTGATCTGAAGACGAGCTTAGCAAACATTACTTTTGATAGTGATGTTTTAAAGCTTAATGACATTCGGACAGCTATCACCAAGATTGGCTTTTCTGCAGATGAAATGTCCGCAGGATCTTCTGGTAAAGCCGCTTCCGACGCTAGCGATTCTAAGAATAAAGCAGCGTTGAAAAAGAGCTGCAGTAAGCTTAAAGCGTGTTGTGTTAACAAAAAAGCTAAGTCAATCTAAATTAGAATTATTTCAAAATGAATATGGAAGGGTCGGGTAACTGACCCTTTTTATTTAGTAAAAAAAAGAATGTTGACAAATTCAATCTTGGGGGTGTAAACTATCCAGTGAGTCCCGTCACCTAGGCGTGCTCTTCAGAGAAAACAAGCTTTCTCGAGGGTAAATTTGGCGGGACTCTTCTTTTATTGTCATAATTTCCTCGAG
>JYMV01005756.1_pt1 | contig 40257 bp, 31 predicted proteins | sample 338911 | NCBI WGS metagenome assembly JYMV01 (sample SAMN03354496, study PRJNA234377) | hydrothermal vent metagenome | biome: Deep sea; feature: Hydrothermal plumes at the Eastern Lau Spreading Center, Western Pacific Ocean; material: Seawater | place: Tonga | collected 2009 | depth 2000 m m | reverse complement strand
TGGTGTTAGCGATGGCCAGATCACTGAAATTAGAGGTGATTGCTGAAGGTGTGGAAACACAATCGCAATTAGATATTTTAAATCGACTGGGATGTACGGGCTATCAAGGATATTGGTTCTCAAAACCTCTAAGGGTTCATGCAATAACGTCTCTGATGGATAAAAACGGGGCTCATCTTAATGTTTTGTTAAATTCCACCGCGCAGCGTGATAATTCAGGACATATCATCGGGGTAGTTGGTATCGGTCAGGATGTCACTGAACTGAACCGTACTCGAAAAGAGTTTGAAAAGAAATTAATATTAGCAGCAAATCACGATGACTTGACCGACTTGCCTAATCGTCGGTATTTTTATGATTATCTTCAGAAACAATTAACAGAGGATAAGGGCGCTGATGAAATAGGAACCTTGTTATTTCTAGACCTAGACCGATTTAAGTTGGTGAACGATAGCTTAGGGCACAGTGTAGGCGATCAACTGTTAAAAATAGTTTCTCAGCGGTTGCTGGCAAGCGTCAGAAAAGAGGATCTGGTGTGCCGTCTGGGGGGCGATGAATTTGTGGTTTTGTTGCCTTTTGAATCGATCACCAGCACACAGGCAGCCGAGCAGGCTAAAAAGATAGCAACCAAGATCATCGGCGCGCTCAGCCAGCCGATTCACGTTGAAGAACATATTTTATGTGCTGATGGCAGTATTGGAATCTGTTATTTTACCACGACCGATAGTGTTGAAGAGATTGTAAAGCGCTCTGATAACGCGATGTATTTGGCTAAAGGCGATGCGAGTACCCATATCGCCTTTTATACCGATGCAATACATCAAGACCTGATGCATCAAATGGAGGTGCTGAAAGGGATCGATGAGGGGCTTGTAGAGGGTCAATTTTTTATGTGCTATCAGCCGCAATTTAATCACCTTCAGGAACTGATTGGTGTTGAGGCACTGATCCGTTGGCAGCATCCTCGTCTGGGGTTGTTAACCCCGGATCAGTTTATTGGGTTGGCGGAACAGTATCACCGTATTAATGAGATCGGGACGTGGGTTATTGGATCGGTTTTTAGTCAAGTGGCGCAATGGAGCCAAGCAGGGCTCGCCTTACCCAAGGTAGCGATTAATATCAGCGCGATACAATTGTTAAATGAGGGTTTTATTGGGGTTGTTGACAGCTTAGCCAAGCAATATAGGATTAATCCGAAAGAGATTGTTTTTGAGATTACCGAGAGTATCGATATTGGACACTTCGCCTTAATCAAGACGGTATTAGAGCGCTTAAAAGTTCAGGGTTATCGTTTTTCATTGGATGATTTTGGAACGGGCTATGCATCGATGACGCATTTTAAGCGGCTGCCGTTTAGTCAGGTTAAGATTGATCAGAGTTTTATTGCTGATATTAATAAAAATGAAGACAGTTTAGCGATTGTTGAGGTGGTATTAACGATGGCCAGGTCACTGAAGTTAGAGGTGATTGCTGAAGGTGTGGAAACACCGGAGCAATTAGATATTTTAAATCGGCTAGGGTGTACGGAATATCAGGGTTATTGGTTTTCAAAACCCTTAGACGTTAATGCAGTAACCTCACTGTTAAGTTGTATTTAGTGATGGTTGTTTTTATCCTTTATTGCTTGTCCCTAACCACTTATGCAGAGCCTTTGCTAAGGCAATTAAATATTTAGGCTAGAAGTGCTCGCTGAAGAGGAGAAAACTGATGGGCAACTTTCGATATTGATGGCTTTAGGTTGCGATCAGTTTCAGGGGTACTTGTTCTCAAAACTGGTAAACTAAAAAATCTTACGACGTTAATTAACCCTTAGCGACACCCACTCCAACATTGATAATGAGGCTGACGCTGCCAGCTATGGAAAGCGAAGCGAGGGCTGGTAGTCCGCGATAGGCGTAGGTAATTCTGGGCACCCGCCGTGCGTAGCGCCAGAGGGGGTCTGGAATTACATCCGAAACGCCGTCTAGTCATTTGAGGTAGTGTTACGGAGTCAGCATCGAACTTGCAATGATGTGACGCAGTGACACGAACGCAGATACCATCTCTCAGCACTTGAACGTGATAAGGTTGTTGATGTTTTATGACACCAAAACATATTTGCACCAATTTTCGCATTGCAGCGCACAATGCACTCATTTTAGATTTGCCATTTTTTAATAATCGCTGATTTTGTATTTTAATATCAGGATTATGTTGTAGAGCTGAAATCGTAGCCATATAGAGCTTGGCTCTAATAACGGGGCTGCCAGCTTTTGATATTCGACTTCTCCCGCGAAGACTTGATCCAGATTCATTTTGTATAGGAACTAAACCAAGATAAGCAGCACACTGCGATGCCGACTGAAAAGTTCGACCACCTAGTACAATGAGCATATACCTTGAAAGAACCGGCCCTACGCCAGGAATTGTCTGTAAAAGAGCGTTATTATTCTTCAAGTATTCGTACTGATTAATGTGGCTATGAATTAGCTTTTCCAAATGCAACTTTTCTTTATTTAGAGTAAACAAGATCGTTTCAATAGCGTTTAATATTGTCTGTGAAGAAGGATTTATACTGGATTTTTCATGACGATTTTTCTCCCGTAATATATCTTTTTCTATCGCATCAAGACGCGAAGCCAAAGCCTTAAGTATTCTGATTTCAAGGGCTTCAGGCTGCCAAACCATGGGGGTTTGCGTCAAACCATAACGTGCTAATACAACACTATCTTTTTTATCATTTTTAGAGCGAACCCCTAAACTCTGACCATAATATTTAACTCGGGCTGGATTAACAACGGACACTCTTGCACCTGAATCAAATAGCCAATAAGCGCACTTTTCATGATATACGCCAGTAGCCTCCATAATAAAATGATACGCTGAAATACTCGATTTTGTGCGTTTAGCAAGCCAATCAATTAAAGTAACAAAACCTTCTTCAGAATTAGAGACTACCTTAAACTTTAATTTTCTATGAGTTAAATTATCAATTAAAGCACAGTCCAATTTACCCTTACTGACATCAATACCAATAATGTTCATAATATTCTCCTTACTACCCTTGTAAATACAGCCTTCTTTCCTCAGTGGAAAGGACTTTGATACCATTCAGTACCAGAGAAAGAGGAGCATGGACTTTATCTGCGTCACAGATTTTTCACCTAAGGACGAATACAAGTTCTCATGCTCCTTGATATACTGACAGCTAATCAAATATATCAGATTGAGAGATACAAGGACGAATCGGGGCGCCGAAGGCATTAAGCGCCGTAGGCATTAACTGCCACGTGATTTTTGCCACTTGCTTGGGCTGGGATGCCCAAAACAAGCTTTCGCAAAAATAGTGGCGCGCTTGAAATAAAATAGGACCATCAAGAATGCGGGCGAAACTATATTTGGCTGCAGTAGCAGCAAGTCGTTTCAATCCAGATATGAAAGCTCAAAAATACAGATTATCAAATAATGGCAAAACAAAAATGCAAGCTTTAGGGGCTGCAATGAGAAAACTAATTTAAATATGCTTTGGAGTCATTGCTTCCCAAACAGCATACAGGCCACAAGTTGAATTTAGTGCTTGAATGCTCTAATTTATGATGGTCTCTACCGAGGACATTGAAGAAAAAAACCAGCGGTTTAACTCATCCACTTGGAAGTCATGGCTTGTGGAAGATGACAGGTTTGGAGTGCGTTATTTTTAGTTTATTCTACGGTTCTCGAAAGGGCGCATCCATAAAAAACGGAATACGCCCTTTCTTATGCGTTGCAGTTATGCTGAAATCGTCGCCATCCACTAGAAGGAGAAAAAAGGATGGGTTCGGTTTACTCACGCACAAAAATTAGATGACTAATTTCAGTAATAATTCCTTTTACCAGACTACTAACGATAAGCGTGAATTAAGAGAATGAAATTGCAAAGAATTTACGTGGTTACGTTGCTTAAAATAGCGAACTATTTGGAAAACCTAAATGTCTATATTTTTTATGATTACGATGAGGGTTTTAGTCATGAATAAATTGTTACTTGTATTTGTTTTATTATTATCTGTCACTACTATCAGCGGGTGTTCTGATCAAGAATGGGGGGAATTTTTCGACCCTAAAAATAACAAATAATATTTATGTTTAGTTTTTCTCGATGAATAGATAACATGCTTTTGCTAACGAAACTGGTATTATTTTGAATTGAGGTTTAGTTTTAATAAAAACATCCTTTGAAAGAAGGAACGGCACACTCAGAACTATTAAACTGAATGTGCCTTTTTTTATGCATAAAATTATTTTCGAATGCAATTACTGCGTATTTTAAAAGGCCGTGAAAAGTGTTACCCATGCCGCTCTTTTTCTGTTTGTTGTTTACAGGCAATGTATTTAAGCCGATGTATTTCGTTCGATAACGCTATTTCAAATTCCTCAGAGGTCATTGCATTACCCATTAGCTTAATTTGTAATTTTTTAAGCATATGTAGTGCTTTAGGTAAATGTTCTCCTTTGTGCTCATCGAGATATTCATTTAGATAGTGTTGTGTGGCAAAGTCTTTTATATCAAGTTTTTCAAGTCTCATTTTACACCTCTTAATGAATGAACATAATCATGGTTGTCATAACTACTTATGGTTAGGTTATTTGGTTTGTGTGGGCTCAAAAGTTATAAAAAAATAATAGGGTAGAACTACAATGCTAATAGCAAAATTAAAATAATGTTTTGATCACCCAATGAAAATCCCCATATAAAACTTTTTTTTACGCATTATTAGAGGACATATTAAAATTTTAAGTTCCCTTCTTTTACATAATGCAGGGATATATTTCACCTTGTTATCTGTCATGTTGAGGAGCGACACTGTGTCACATTCTGGAAAAACTTCAGTTAGTTGATAGGCATGGATTAATATTGTTGCTAGGTTTCAATCAAAAATAATTGCTATACGTGAACAAAGCATCCTGCGAAAACTCCAATTATCAGTGCCATTTTAATGACGGTGGTTGAATTTTCGTAAAATAGTGGTGCACTTGTTGTCTATTTACCTATTTTAAAGTGGCATATGTTCCTCATGTTTTACTCATAATTTGTTTACTAAAAGCGTGTTTTAATTTATTTAACCTTTCTACTTAAGAGGTGAAAGATGAGTTTTCAGTTTTTTGAATTAGGGTTTGATAAGTTTCGCTATGATTTTCTGTTGGAACTCTACAGATTGCCTGTTGGAGTTAAGAAATCTATTCGTACTCAGGGCCTTAAAAATGAGTTATTAAAGACTCCTTATTGTTGCCCTATTACTAAAGATGGTTTACTTTTTCAGGTGCATTATTAACTAACGGGTTTTTTGATCGTGTAGATATAATACAAAGGGTTATGAACCGGAGAATATCATGGTCGTTTCTGCTAAAGCTAATCTGGCTAAAAGTGACCCTAATTTTGAACAAATGATAGCTGTTTGTTTTAAAACGTTTCCTGATTATGGCCAGTTATAACTGGTTACATAGTTTTGGTATGTCAGCTTTTAGCTAAAACAGAAGTTTATCTTGAATGTTTTTTTATTTTTGCAACTTAATTTATGTAAAAGACAATGCTTCTGTACGGCTACTTTCTATAGTCAGAAAGCATGCCGATAGTGACGATTTAGAAAACTTGGGTGTAAACAACTTAAGAAACAAGGCTTGTTAGATTGGCGTACTTTATTTTGTAGCGAAAAATTATAACCCTGTTTTAAATCTGGTTAAAAGTCAGCCAGAGTTGTTTGATTACTATTTAGTCGATTGCATGTATCGCTAAATAATGGGTGTTTAGCGATAATGTTATAGGCTAAATATAGGTTTTTGGAGAGTGGTGAGAGGGATTAATTTATGATTCGGCTTTTAGTTTTTTTAGGACTACTTTGTGGCGGTATTTTTTTTGTTTTTATGGAACAGGATGAGTCTGAGAAGGATCATTCAGAAGATATTATTGCTAAGTCTGTACCTATACCGCCGATCGTTGAAGTTAAGCCTGTTACACCGATAACGAAATCAGAACCAGAATCTAAACCGCTAGTGCTTGAGCAGAAAAACACAATCAGTGACATCTTATCTGAGGAACCTGTCGATGAGTGGATAGCCTTAGAAGACATGTTAGAGCCGGTGTTAATTAAGCCACCGGTGATTGCTTTAGCTGACAGTGATGATTTTATTCGTGCCGCACTAATACCATTATTTCATGATTTTAACGGCGCTAATTTGTTCGGACAAGAAAATCTGTTACAGCGTTTTGTAACGCTCGTTAATGATATTGCCCAAGGCGATATTCTTTTTAAACACCGGTTCTTTTTAAAGCCAGAAAGTTCATTTCCAGTTTTAGTATCAGGGGATGCTTTAATACTCAATCCTGAAGGCTATCACCGTTTTAATAAAATAGTCACTACCTTTACACAGGTGGATGTTGATGCAGTCATGGTTTTTATCAGCGAGTATAAATCACTGATGCAAATTGTTTTTGAACAGTTCAGTCACGCTGATGATTACACCTTAGATAAAATGCTTTTGAAATCGATCGATGCTGTTTTGGCTGCGCCAATCGTTTGGGAAGAAATCCAACTCATAAAAAAACTAAGTCGGTACCAATTTGCGAATCCAAATTATGAAGCGTTATCCGGTGTTGAAAAACAAATGATTCGCTTAGGACCCGCTAATACCTCAGCCGTTCAAGAGAAGTTAAAACTGTTTCGCGCAAGGTTACTTGAACTAGAGCGTTGATTTAACCGTATGCTTTTTAGCAAAGTAAGTGTACCGGTAAGCGACCTAATCTATTTTTGACCCCTATGGCCAATATAACCCCTCACGGCGTCATTGATATTAAAAATAGAATACTATCGATTACTTATTGTAGTTTTTGGCATCGTTTGATTATTAGCACCCATCAGACAACCATAATATTTTCTCCGAATTAAATGATTCTTAAACACTACCAACATGTTGAGAAAAAGACCTGATCTTTACAAAATTTGCTGATTTTCCACTACACGGCTAGAGTTGACAACTAATGCATTTTGAATCCAAATATTTATATCAGATTGAACAAGCCATCCTTGTAGATCACGCAATAACATATGATAACCCTCGTCATAGATGATTTTTTGAATATGTGTCCTTTTTACCGGGAGTGAATCAATCATTTTTTTCATTGCAACGGGTGGAATAACTTCATCCTTCTTACCATAGAGCAACAACGTATTAGCATTTAAATCATTTGATGCTAATAAGGCATCATCCATTAAGTTAACTAAACCCCAAACAGTAGCGATAATTGTTTTTTTAATAATCAAGGGATCTTTGCGCAGATCTCGTAACATGGCTATATTATCCGATGGGGTGATTTTCAGTCCACCGCCACCTATTTGTGCCCATGGAATAGTATGTGCCGCCAACCACAGGGTTGCCCGTTGATACCACGGCATTACTGTTCTTCCCCGCACGGACGGAGCAACCAGGATCACACCATTAACATCAAGTAGCGTGGATGACAGGGTCTTTAATACAACACCTCCGCCCATACTACTACCCAGTACAAATATAGGCATGTTTTGTTCTTGGGACTTTATCAAAGCAACTAAAGAAAATAGATCATCAGCCATTACTGAGCCACCATGCCAATAACCAGGAGAATTTGTACCCCCAAACCCTCTTTGATCATAGGCTATGGTTTTAATATCCTGTGTAGATAAATACTTTCCCAGTGAGGTAAATGACGAAGAGTAATCATTAAATCCATGCAGACATACAACAATTGCTTTGTGATTTCCATTTTTAGCACGCCATATTTTTAATGGATGTTGATAACCGTCATTAGAAATGAATGCTGTCTTGGTAAGAAGGGCATCACTTATATTTTTCTGTACCTTCAGAGCCGGTTTTGGGGGTTTAAAAGACCATGAAAAATTATAAGAAATATAATAAAAAACAGCCGTTGTGAGCATGAGCACCAACAGTGACATTAAAAACAAAGGTTTTTTGACGTGTGAAATCATAAAAAAGGGAGGAATAAGGAAAAAAAGGGAGGAATAAGGTCGGTATTTCTACTTGCCAGATTCAGTTGTGTGTAATGAAATAATCAATAATGAAAAAACGGTAATTTGAAAGTAGGGGAATATTCAAGTAGGGGGATGATAAATCAAAAGTACTACTTTAATAAAGTGACAAATTGACGCGCGTCAAACTGACTCACTTAAACCCCGTGTCATTGCATGCAGAGGGCAGCCTATCCATTACAGAAGCCTGAAAACGGTGGCTTGATTTAAAAGAATAAGGAGCATAACCAACCCACCTCAATTGGGGATGTTTTTTCTGATTGATCTGTATCTCATCAATGAGACAGTTGAGAAGTAAGATTAAGACCTTTTTTTCAGTTTTATATTCCCTGCTCCATAGAAGGAGGAGATGAGGCAGAAATTCGAAACATTTCCCTGAATTCAAAGTTGAAGTCATTGCTGTCCACGGTTAATCATCTATTTTTAGATTAAATTTAGCTGTTTTTATGGGTTTATGCTGTCAGTGTTGAATTAAATGAATAGTAACGATGTAATTAACTGATACTGTTTTCTGAACCAATGAATGCAGGTCAATCTGGTACGATTAAGATTTTTAAACATGATCCATAATATCTAGATTTTTTCATGTTTAAGCTATTCATCACTAGGAATTGATTTACCAATTTAGGATTTGATTGAATGTGATGATTAAATTATGTATCTTGATTTATTGACGATAGCATTTTTGAGGCACTCCATAGTGATGCAGGATCATTGCGAATAATGACAGTTCTAAAGCTCTCTCGTGACAAAAATTTTTTATGAGAATGATAATACAGTAGCTATTGATTCTTACTTTTCATAGAACAAACCCTGACTATTAACTGGGTTTTGTTTAAAAAAATAAAAACAATGCTCCTCAGTAAAGCATCATTTAAGATGAAAAGTTGCAAGCGTTTCGATCGTTAAAACGTCAGATGCGCATGTTTTTGAGTTCCAGTTGATGTGCCCACTTTGTATGAATTAGGTTATAACGCAATCGATGGTTTATAGAAAAGTTACAATTAAAGATAACAATGGAGATGACTATGTCGTGGCAGATCTTGAGGCATTTCTAAAACATTTGTTGGACTATCATTTCTCAGGAACCTCATTACATGAAGAAAAGGGACATTATTTCACCGTTAATGATGCGTTTAGAAACATGATTGAAAGTTTGCTTAAGGAATAAACGCAATCAAATGCAGAAGAGAAATAATTGTAATCAACGAGACACATAGGAAATCATAAATCATGAGAATTAATAACGTTATTTGGATCGTATTCGGATTGTTGTTATATTTACCGGGACTTAGTCAGGCGAAAAACATTAAAGCAGAGCATGCTAGGTGCGTTGATATGTGCGGTAGTAATAAAGGTCGCTTTGATGTTTTATCTCCTTTCTATAAAACAGTACAGGATTGCCATGATAAATGTGCTAAAAACATAAAATCAACTGTAGTCCAAAATCAGACTATTTTTGGTCAGACGACCGATAAATTTTATATTCCGATACATAAAAATACAGTCCTAAAGAAAGGGGACATTATAGAAGTTGATTGCATACAAAAAAGTATTAGGATTCGTTAGGCAATCAATTTTTTTATAGACCGAGTATCCGGATGCTCATAAGTTAAATATATAAAAATGTGATCATAGCTTCATCTTTTCAGCGCTATAAGTATAGGGTTGAAATAAGATAAAATCCCATAGTTATCAGTCCTTTAAATCATTTTAGTAACTATAACTGAGAAAATAATAAGGATTTTTCGCTTATTATGCCTCCTCGAACTATTTTTTGAGTTTCGTTAACTGAATCGGCTCGAGGAATGTTTATTTAACTAGATGGGTTGGTAAACAGCAAGGCAATCTGTAAGGCGGTAATTAATTTGCGTTTAGGTTTCAACTATCAGCATAGGTACATGATCGCTGTTGAAAATATAAAAAGTAAACTTTCCAGAGAGCAAAGCCGCCCAGAGTGGAGTTCTATGCCAATTGATTTGTTTGAGTGATAATGGCGCAATTCTGTATCGAAGCTCATATTTACAGGGTGTAAACGATACTAGCAAGGGGGTTTAACTAAAAAATAATGTTGTTTTTATTAAACATTTTTAATTAAAAAATCAAAATAAAACAATTAGTTATAGAATATACTTAATTTTTATTTTAAATTTGTTGCGTAATGTCTCAGATAGTGGTTAAAATGAAACCGTGTCCCAAAATTGTCATTTGATGGTGGTGATTATTAGAAGTTTTAGCTTTTTATTTTCTTAACATAGAGATAGTTATCATGAAACAATTTAACAGTAGAAAGAGCATGGCCTTTTTTTTAGTGTCTGTTGGGTTTTTTTTCTCTGGTCATTTACAAGCTGCAGAGGCACTTAAAAGCGCCAGTATAGAATTGGATAATCAAGCTAAAGCATTGCAAAATAAGTCACCTGAGGAAAATGAGAGAGCAATAAAACATATTAAAAAACCAAGATTTAGTAATGTTAGTTATTGGAAAAAAGCGATTAAACATTTATAACTATGATAATTAATGAAGTGTTTTCTGTAAAAAAAACTATTGTAGGCTCAAGGTACCAAGAAAATTAAAATCTATATGTCATTAAGAGACCTATGCCATGCTTTTAACGACTCTGACCAAAGTTTTAGCAATATTGTCATGGTTATAACCCCCACCGCCCATCGCCAACCATCTACGTTCACTGTATGCTAGGGTTGTAATGGGGTCTCCCTGTATACTGTCTGCACCACACTGTAAGAGAATGAAATCAGCGCCCTGTGCTATCAAGAACTGCTCTGCTTGTTCAAAGGCGTTTAATAAATCATCATCATTTGAGTAAGATGCCATAGGAATATTAAGTTTGCATCCTTTTGCAGGTCCTTGTCCCGTTTCTGATTCTGAACCGGTTCCAGGGTATAGAAAACGGCCATCTTCGTGTAATATGTCTACAAAACTATAAAATACCCCATCGCCATGGTGTGCATCAATATCTACATAAGCAATACGCTGGATATTATGTTGTGCACTTAAATATTTAATAGCGATACCGCAATTATTTAATACACAAAAACCTGCAGCAATGTGGCGACGTGGATGATGCAAACCTGCGATAGGAATAAAGGCATGTTTATATTCATTATTAACAATAATGATCTATTGCATCACAGAACGAACCTGCAACCGTTGAGGCTGCTTCATACATTCCGATAAAGCAGGAGTATCTCCCTGATCCAAATAACCTAGACCGAACTTAGATTGTTGTTTAATCTGCTCAACATAGTCGTGTGTATGAAACAATTCCATGATGCTCTGATCAACGGATTGTGGTTGTCGTACAGCGACGTTTATTGTAGGGATTGTTGATAAAACGCCTGTTCAAAGACATGATGGCAAAGAAGACCAAAAGGGTGGTCGTTACCAAACCCATAAGCAGCTAATGCATCGCCTAACTAAACACAGCACAAGTATTGTTGGCTCATAGGACACAGATGCGCTATTTTGTAAAAAATTAAGAGTGATTAGATGATTTAATTAATTCGAGTTTTACGTTGATAACAGCCTTTCTTCAAGCTGGTAAAATAACGTTCGATAAAAGGATGATTGATCGCTTCATGATTTCTACTCAGCATCAGATTACGCTCGGCAACATAGGTTTGGTGAATTCCATTATTGACTAAAACGTGGTACCAAGGTTGATCCTTGGGTGGGAGGCTACGAGCCATTTCATCATACCATTTATCGTTGCCTAAAAACTTGTAGTCAACATCAATAATAACTCCGCGATAATCAAATAGCTTGTGGTGGACGATTTGTCCAATAAAAAATTTAACTTCACCCATATACAAACTCATCAAAAACAAAACAGTAATATACAAGCTTAAATGATCTTATAAATTTAACCAAGAGGGTGTGCTTTATTTATCTTTATAAAACCTTGTATTTACTTCAATAACCCCGGTAGTTTCCGGCTGATGAAGTCGTTTTTGGAGGCATAGCTGGTACGCTATGGGTGAAGAAGGGAACAATGCTTGAAAGCTAAATTAGCACCTCAAAAAGGTAAAAATATTTGATTTGTACATTATGAACAACTATTTGAGTTATTACTTGATGTAATGACGTTATGATTTCAAAAAAGCATACTAATCCATTTAAATTATCCACGCATAATATAAAAGGAAAGACGCGATACTTAAATTAAGCTAATTTAACGCTAACTTGATAATTTATTCTGATAAAGGTGCACCAGATTCTTTGAATTAAGGCACAATGAACAAGCTATGATTTTTCTAAAAAAGCACGACATTATTGTTTACAGTTTTCAAAGAGATTGCAGTCAGATAATTTTTTCCAAAATAGTTAGAACGTTCATTGTACCAATCGTTACCTTAATTAATTTATGAACAAACAACAAACAGGATTTCCATTAGAGCGCGTACCTGAGATTCAATCCAGAACGATTGATTTTAAATTATTGGAACGTATTCCTTTAACCTTGGCAGGCGTTACTTGGCCGCTAAAATTATCAGACCCTATGGGGGATGAAAAGAAAATGGTTTTATTGGACGTTGAAACCACTGGACTTAATATTCAAGAAGAAGCTATTACCGAGTTAGGAATGGTCGCTGTGTCATATAGTCCTTCGGCAGGCAGAATTAGTACTATTGATGGCGTTATTAGTTTATATGACGATCCGGGCAAGCCTATTCCTGAAGAAATTACGCAACTAACCGGGATTACCGACACCATGGTTAAAGGGCAAAAAATAGATGAGGCCGTAGTCATACAATGGTTGCAAGATGCCTCATTAATTGTCGCGCACAATGCTTGGTTTGACCGGCAGATGTTTGAAAAACGCTTCCCACAGCAAAGTACTTATGCGTGGGCCTGTTCATTTAAGGGAGTGGATTGGAAAGCGTTAGGGTTTAAAAGTCTGGCGCTTGATTATTTATTGTTACGGTTGGGCTGGTTTTATGAAGGACACCGGGCCTCAATCGATTGTCTGGCAATGGCTTGGTTATTTCATTTATTGCCGCAGGCTTTTGAAAGTTTACTGGTAGATGCAGATAAGCGTACGGTACGGGTACAGGCAATGGGCGCGCCTTTTGCAGTTAAAGATACCCTGAGAGAGCGTCAATATCGTTGGCACAATGGTGACAAAGGCCCCGTTAAACATTGGTGGCGTGATGTCTCAGAAGAAGAACTGGAGGATGAGAAATGTTTTCTGGATGGTTTGTATCAACAGGGATCACTTCGAGCTCAATATGTCTATCTTGATGCCAGCAACCGCTTTAAAGGTAACTAATGTTTAATTAAAGTTAATTTTCTATGCACTGTTTCATCAATAGAATGAACTAAGTAAATTTAAAAAAACCATGCTCTTTTCATAAGTTTTAATCTTTTTTATCATCACTATTCAGCCTGCTTTAAATGAACGACGAACAACAATTGCACACTGAACAAAAACGCATGGGAGCAGTCATGCTAACGGTCATGTGGGTTCTTTTTTTGATTATTCTTATGTTTTTTTTTAATGGTTTTCTTAAAAAACAATACAACCCTAATCAGGTTACTAATGTTTATACTGATTCGGATAATTTTAAGGAAGTACGTCTACAAAGAAATCGTGACGGTCATTATTTAAGCTCAGGTACAATTAATAATACAACGGTTATCTTTTTGTTAGATACCGGCGCCACCAATGTTGTTATTCCTTTTCATATCGCTAAAAAAATTGGTTTAAAAACAGGGCAGAGAACTCATTCAGTGACTGCTAATGGTACTGTTTACACGTACGCGACACGTCTGGATCGTATTTCCATCGGAACCATTGAAATACACGATGTAGGGGCCTCAATAAACCCCAATACCTATGAAGATGTTATTTTGCTGGGGATGACTTTTTTAAAACACCTGGAATTTACACAACGTGGTAATACTCTCACACTAAAACAATATGTTGAATGATTAGGCTACACATGACGTATTTATCACGTCTTCTTGATGGTTGAGCAAGATAATTTTAAATTGTAATTTAGGCTTGTATTTAATTAGCAGTTATAAATTGTTTAATAACATGTAGGAGTAAGTATGAAGACGTTAAAACAACCAATAAAAATAATCTTACTTTTTATGTTTACCGGCTCATTCATAGTTTCTGCTAATGAAACAAATATCCGTAAACGCATCGAAAATGTGGGTTTTTTAACGCCCGAATCGGTTGAATATAATGCACATGAAGATGTTTATTTAGTCACTAATATTAACGGTCATCCACTGGAGAAAGATAGCAATGGGTTTATTTCAAAATTAAGCCCGGATGGAAAAGTAATTGATCTTAAATGGCTTGATGGGGCAAAGCCTGGCACAACATTACATGCTCCGAAAGGTGCGTCAATCATTAATAATTTACTTTATGTGACCGATATTAATCAGGTGCATATCTTTAGTCTCCCCGATGGGCAGCAAAAAAAATCGATAACAATTGTCGGCAGTACTTTCTTAAATGGTATTACCCCGGGTCAGGGCGATTCTGTTTATGTGACCGACAGTGGTTTAAATGCGGCGTTCAAACCAACAGGGACTGATGCTATTTATAAAGTTTGGAGTAATGGCCGGTATGAATTGGTAGTACAGGATGCAAAAATGGGTGCGCCTAATGGACTATGGGATAATGGCAATGGATTACAAGTAGTGACCTTCAAATCAGGACAAATGGTCCATATCACACCGTCAGGAAAACAAAAAATATTACCAACACCACCCAGTGGTGGTTTAGATGGATTAGTTAAACTCAATGATGGCCGCTTTTTATTCTCCAGTTGGGGTGGCTCGGCTATTTATGCGTTGAATGAAGATAATACGTATTCACTGTTTGCAGATGCTCTTGATGCGCCTGCTGATCTGGGTGTTGATAGTAAGCGAAACCGACTACTTATTCCCTTGTTTAAACAAAATGCGGTGGTTTTTTTACCCTTCTAAATATGTTTTGAAAAACTAGACTAAAAGCAATGAGTCAACAGGTTTTTTTAGTAACCGGCGCGACCGGTGCCATCGGTAAAGCGATTGCCAGACAATGTGCAATTGATCACAATCATACCGTAGTATTAGCTTGCCGGAATGAAGAAAAAGCTAAATCAGTCATTAATGAAATTATACAATTAACGGGTAATTTAAATGTTTTCAATGCATTAGTTGACTTAAGTAATTATCAAGAGATTTGTCAGTTAGCTGAACGTTGGTCGGGCCCCTTACATGTGCTAATTAATAACGCTGCTACTACACCGCGCAGACGTCAGGAAACCCGTGCTGGTATCGAATTACAGATGGCTACCAATGTGTTGGGTTATTTCTGGATGGTAAAAGCTTTTACTGATATTTTAAAAGACTCAGGCTCAGCACAGATTATTAATGTGGCTAGTTATTGGGCAGGTGATTTAGACTTAAATGACTTGGAATTTAATAATAGACCTTATAACAACAACATAGCTTATAGACAATCAAAACAGGCCAATCGGATGTTATCTGTTGCCTTTTCGGACAAGCTAAAAGCTTACCGAATTAATGTTAATGCCTGTCATCCAGGTGACGTGAATTCTACCTTGAGTAATAATCTGGGGTTTGGTGGTTATGAAACTCCAGATCAAGGAGCCCAAACACCTGTTTGGTTGGCAACCCGTCCCTATGAGCAACAAAGTACCGGGGGTTATTATGAACATATGCGAGCAGTACCGTGTTTATTTGGCCGTGGTCAAGAGGCAATACAGAAACTTTTCATACGTTGTGAAACCTATACCCGCAGATAGAGCAGAGAACATGTACCTTCAAATAGAGGCTATGGTTTTTGGGGCATAATGAAAAAATAGGATTAGTTAAATAGTTGTTATGAAATGACTGATCGTATTGAATTGGATTTACGAAGGTGTTTGCAGATATTGTTTGGGCATTGCTCCATTAATGTTCAGGATTTAAAATAAGAAATTAAGGCCTGTCTCACTAATTCTTCATTATCGGCTTTCAATCCGGATTGGGTTTGATCTTCTACGACTAAAAGAGCTAACTTACTAAATGTGACGGTTCTTGAGTGATTTATTAATTGTTTTTCGGTATAGCCTTCTTTTTTCATGATAGCAATAGCTCGGGTTATCCAGTCTTGGTTTTTTTTCTCACTTAGTATTTTTACTCCGATTGCGTAGGCATAGGGGTCAATTAAAAGCTCTTGATAATAAGTAATCGCTTGTAAAGAAAATAGAGCGGCCGCTTCTGAATTGCCTTTTGTTACTGCGTTTCTTATATGTGAGCAAAAAAATAACACTGAACCTGCATAATATTCATCGGAGTGTTCCCCAAATTGAGATTTAGCAATTTCTTTGGGTATGGTATAGCCATCATTTGTAGCTACTGAATTGTCTGTGGGGATATTAGCTTTTTCTAAGACTAATTGTGCGGTTGACTCCATATGCTCTAAGTGTGCTTCAAGATTGAGAAAAACTGTTTTTGAGAATACCTCTTTAATTGTGCCAGATACGGTTTCATGGGTGCTGGGGGTTGATTTTGTTTTTTGGTGAATTTGCGACCTGTTACGCGGTGATTTTATTTGAACAGCAACAGGGGTTTCTTTGACACCTGTGCTCGGTGGGTGTGGTTCTTTACAGTTTTTTTGATTCATTAGCGTGGCCCCCCAAAATAAAGAGTATTTCTGTAACCATCGTTAAAATTCATATGATGAAAAATCATTCCGTATTAGGCGTAAGATTTTTATCTGAATTAATAAGCGTATTAGTTTGATTTTAGGCCTGCATTTTGATGCTGATCAAGTGGTTAGTTGAATTTATTCCTGTTAATGTACAAGATTCATCAATTTGAAGTAGAGGTTAAGCCATCATCAGTTTCTAATCATGAACTGTTTGCTACTGTTTGTTTTGCTATCCGGTTTGTAGGGGCAAAATAGAAAACGCATAAAAGTTTAAGGTTAAAACAACGAACTTTTTTTAGTATCCTACCAATCATACTTGAAGAAGGTTAAGGTATGAATAAATTATTGTGTTTAATGTTCGTGTTATTTTCTCTCATGTCTCATGTCGGCTATGAAGAAAAAAATGGCTAAATATTTGACTGGGGATAACGCTGTCATCTTAAAATAATTTTTTTGAAGAGACGTTTTTAAATTATAAGTCAGGACCTCGACAGACCACGTTTTTGTAAAAACTGATTGTTTTTTTATTGTCTTGCAGTGGTCAGTAATTAAAAGGTAACCAGGTAATCAAATGCATAGCAGACCGTATGATTCTTTTGTAGATAATCTGGAGCATCTCGCTACAATTATTGATTTACCAGAGAGTAATATTACCCTGTATAACCATTTTTTTAATGAACCTGATTCACGCAAGTTTATGGCCACTCTACTAGATGAAATTCAATGGAAACAAGAACGAATTTCTTTATATGGTAAGACCTATGAGCTTCCAAGATTGACTGCATGGTATGGTGAGCGAAATAAGACATACCGTTACTCAGGAATTACGGTGCAATCAATACCGTGGATAGCGGTATTGGAAGAAATTAAAAGTAAGATTGAATCTGTCACAAAGGTTAAGTTTAATAGTGTGTTACTGAATAGATATCGGTCCGGTACTGATAGCGTTTCATGGCACAGTGACGATGAATGTCAACTTGGACGGCATCCGGTAATTGGGTCTGTTAGTTTTGGTCAGTCTCGGCTGTTTAAACTCAAACACAAATCAACCAAGCAAAGAAAACACCTTGAATTAATTAATGGAAGTTATTTGTTAATGAAAGGAGCGACTCAGGAAAACTGGCTGCATGCGATACCAAAAAGCAAATGTCAAGGTGAGCGAGTTAATCTTACCTTTCGGATCATCAAGTAATTTTTTTATCTGTCGTCATAGAATGTGGCTTTTAAAACTTGCCGTGGTAAAAAAATTTTAGGGTTTAATTGACGCTAAGATATTTTCTGAACTGACTAATCCACAGCGTGTGGATATATGTTGTGGGTTAATAACATATTGATTATACTCGATACACAAGGATTAAGTTGTTTTTAGCTTTATCTTAAACGTTAAAGCGAGGGAACTTTTGATTTTAAAAAAACATCTAATCCTCAACTGAAACGGGAGGCTAAGTGTGGAAAGTTTTTATTGGTTTATCATAACGATTGCATTAATTCCATTTTTGGTGGGTGGCGTTGCTGTATTGTCTTATTTTTTACAATCTTTTTGGTCACAAGGTAATAAGCGTAGTAGTCATAGTTAATCATACGCTACCAGCCATGGAGAGCGAACGCGAGGACTGGTAGGCGTAGGTAACTCTGGATAGCCGTCGTGCGTAGCGCCAGAGGGAATCTGGAATTACCTCCGAAACGGCGTAGGCATTAATTACCACGTCATTTTTGCCGATTGCTTGGGCTCGGATGCCCAAAACAAGCTTTCGCAAAAATAATGGCGCGCTTGTTATCTTTTTGTACTGAAGGGGATAGCATGCGACTCAAAAAAATAGATGTTAACGCATTTATTTCACCATGCTCTTTAGAAGATTATATGGGTGAGAAAAGGAAAAACAATCATCAAACCTAGCCCCTTTACTTGAGCAATATCAGAATACCGTTGAAAGGTTGTCAGTCCTGAGAAATTTGATATTGCGCGGTCCGAAGAAACACACCGGCTTATAAATGCAACTTGTGAACATCACTCAAAAAGTAAAGGAGTAAATCAAAATTCTTACGAGCTGGCGTTTAATAACCCTCATTCAAACCGTTAATTTTTTATTTTAAAGTTTCATTAAGGCTCTGTAATCATCATGATAGTTTGGTGGATTCGTGCTAATAGTAACGGTACTTCCATGTTGTAAAAGGATCTTTTCTACTGTTAATGGCACCTGTTTATAGGTGCATTAACTTAATGTCGGAAGCGGTCTTTTATGTCAAATTTTTACCTTTATTCAGAGTATTTGAAGCAATCAAATTTGAACTATAAGTATTGGGTTTTATCCAAATAATAAGCGCACTAGGCTGATTTATAAATATTGAGAGTTTCAATTCATAATGTGAGGTTATTATGAATGAGCAGAAATATGAAGATCAATGGTTCGAGATGGATAAGACCACTTATGATTGGTCATTGAGGGCTTTTCGTACGCTTAAAAAGATGTTGAAAGTCAATATTAAACTTCATGGTGGAAGTGACAAAATTCAGCAAGGGAGTATCTTTTTATTTAATCACTTTTCACGTATTGAAACATTTATCCCCCAGTACCTTATTCATGAAACCACCGGTGATTATTGTTGGTCGATAGCCTCAAGTGAGTTTTTTGACGATGACAGTATTTTATCAACGTATTTAAAGAAATTAGGGGTCGTACCGCATGACCACCAACGGTTATTTCCTCTCTTGGCAAAGCAGATATTACACGGCCAAAAAATCATCATTTTTCCTGAGGGCGGCATGGTTAAAGACCACCGGGTAATTGACGATTCTGGGGGCTTTCAAATGTTTGACCAAATGTCTGGCGTTATTCGTAAACAACATACCGGTGCTGCGGTTCTGGCTCAAGGCATTGAAGCGTTTAAAGCGACCGTTAGAAATGCCTACCGGAAAAAGAACGTCAGTAAATTAAGGTATTGGCAAGAAACATTAGAGTTTGAAAATCTGGATGCGTTACTCATGTCAGTTGCCAAGCCAACATTAATAGTCCCTTCAAACATAACTTTTTATCCGATTCGGTCATCTGATAACGTATTGTTAAAAGCGGTTGAGTTTATTGCGGGTGGATTAACGCTAAAACAAACAGAGGAGTTATTAGTAGAAGGTAATATTATTTCCAGAGATACTGATATGGATGTCACCATGGGTCAAATGGTTGACCCTTATCGGGTTTGGCACCCATGGAATCACAGTTTATTGGAATTGGTTGCTTCTGAATTTAATTCACTTGACGAGGTGTTTGCACTTCATCAAAAACCTAAGTATTTCAAACAGAAAGTATTAGGCCAGTATTTTAGAAAAAATGCTAAGGCAACGCGCAATCAGTATATGAAAATAATATATGCCAATGTGACTATTAATTTAAGTCATTTAGCTGCGACACTGATTATTTCTTGTTATCAGAAAGGTCAATTTGAAGTTAACAAGGAACAATTCTATAAGGCCTTATATCTGAGCATTAAAGCACTACAGAAACACGACAATTTACGCTTACATGCCAGCTTACTGAATACCGAAGAATATCAACAATTACTCAGCGGAAAAAACGTGAGATTACTGCATTTCTTTGCAGTTGCAAAAAAACAGAACTTAATAGAAGAAGATAATACAAATTATTTTTTAAAGGAAAAATTAAATGACTCACATGATTTTTTAACTATCCGAATGGAGAACCTGATAGCCGTTTATCAAAATGAGGTCGCACCGGTTGCACTGGTTGGCAAAGCAATCAGACAAGCATTTAAAGATGCGGCAAAGATTTCTAATAAGCAATTAGCATTGGCTTTATTTGATGATCACTGTGTCTCCCGGCAATGGGATAAGAATTATTTTACAAAGCCTAAATTTGATGATATTAATCAATATGAAAACATCAAGGTGGATGCCAGTCCTTTTTTACTGATGCCTAAGCATAACAACGGTTGTGGTATTTTATTAGTTCATGGTTTATTGGCTTCACCGGCGGAAGTACGTGGTTTAGGTGAGCAGTTTTATAAACAAGGCTATACGGTTTTAGGTGTTTGTATTAAAGGTCATGGAACGTCACCTCATGATTTAAGAACGCGAACGGCTGAAGATTGGTATCACTCAATTACGCAAGCGTATGAGATTTTAGAACATTTAGTCAATCAAATTGTATTAATTGGTTTCTCAACGGGAGGCGCTTTGGCACTCAAAATGGCAGCTGAACATAAACCACATATTATTGCTGTAGTCGCCGTTTCTGTACCGATTCACTTTGTAAATTCTGAGATGATGCTAGCCTCTTTATTACACGGAACTAATCAGTTAGTGAGCTGGGTTTCAAGTCATGAGGGGGTTAAACCTTTTTTACATAATGATCCCGAGAATATTTCGGTTAACTATTGTTCCATCCCCGTTCGTAGTTTGTATGAATTGAGGCGCTTGATTCATGAGTTATTAATATTGCTTTCGAAAATAAATATTCCAGTTTTACTAATCTATTCTAAAAATGACCCTATTGTTGCTATAAAAAGTGCAGATATTATTTTAAATAAATTAATAACCGACGAGAAGGCGTTACATATCATTCATGCGGACCATCACGGGATTTTGTTTAAAAACACCGAAAATATTTGGCAACGGATTGAAGATTTTGTCAGTGATGCTTGGGTTTATAAAGACAGCCATAATTCAGGAAAAATAACAATGTTGAATGAATTGAAGAAGGTAGTGTAATGGCTAAGCCGTGGTTAGCACACTACCCAAGCGGGGTTCCGGAATTTATTAACCCTCTGGAATATACTTCGTTGGTAGATTTTTTTGAGCAAATAACCCAACAATATAAAGACCATACCGCATTCTCTCATATGGGTTTGAACCTTGATTATTCTGATCTTGAAAAGAACAGCCGTTATTTTGCCCGTTATTTATTGTCATTGAACTTAGCAAAGCACTCGCGAGTTGCAATTATACTGCCTAATTGCCTGCAATACCCTGTAGTGTTGTTTGGAATTCTCCGAGCAGGGCACATTGTCGTAAATACGAATCCCCTCTATAGTGCAAGAGAATTAAAAAATCAGTTGAATGATTCCGGCGCAACGGTCGTTGTTTTATTCGAGAGTGTAGGATATCTATTTGAACGTATTGTTTCACAGACATCGGTAAAACATATTGTCATTACAAAAATGGGTGATTTTTTTTCTTGGCCTAAATCAGGGGTCATTAATTTAACCCTTAAATATATCAAAAAGAAAGTCCCGGAATTTAATTTACCAACAGCCGTTTATTTAAATGACACACTGGTTTCAGGGAAACAACGTTTATTTGATATGCCGAAAATTGATTTAAACGATATTGCATTTTTACAATACACGGGGGGGACAACGGGGGTCTCAAAAGGCGCTATGCTCAGCCATGCAAATATGCTGAGTAATCTTGAGCAGATTGACATTTGGATCACTCAGAAAAACAAGGCTGAAAAGGAATTAATTGCCGGTAGTGAAATCGTTATTACGGCATTGCCGCTTTATCATATTTTTGCATTAACCGCGAATTTACTGTGTTTTATGAAATTAGGTGCTGAGAATATTTTAATCAGTGACCCACGGGATATCTCTTTCTTTATTAAGGCAATCAAGGCGAAAAAATTTACCTGTATTACCGGCGTTAATACCTTGTTCGATTCGCTTTTACAGGCACCTGGTTTTAAGAAAATTGATTTTTCGACTTTAAAATTAAGTGTCGCTGGAGGAATGGCCACACGGGAACATATAGCACGGCAATGGAAAAAACACACAGGTTGTATATTAGTCGAATCCTATGGGCTTACCGAAGCATCACCTGCGGTGACCATTAACCCATTAAATGGGCCTGACTTTTCAAACAGTATTGGTCAGCCATTGCCTTCTACCGAATGTGAGATTCGTGACGAAAATAACCAGCTTGTCCCGGTCGGTGAAAAAGGTGAATTATATATCCGTGGTCCACAAGTTATGGCTGGATTTTGGCAGCATTCTGATGAAACTCAATTGGTACTGTCTGAACATGGCTGGTTGAAGACCGGCGATATTGCAAAATTTGATACCCGAGGTTTTTTATATTTAGTCGATCGTTTAAAAGATATGATTTTAGTTTCTGGTTTTAATGTTTACCCGAATGAAATTGAATCGGTGGTATGTGCGCACCCACAAGTGAGTGAATGTGGTGCAATAGGAATACCGGATCAACATTCTGGTGAAGCCGTTAAGATTTTTGTCGTTAGGAATGACCCTTCATTAGATAAAGCACAGCTAATAAGTTATTGTCAGGACCATTTAACTGATTATAAGTTACCCCGAGCTATTGAATTTAAATCATCGTTGCCGAAAACTGCTGTCGGGAAAATTTTACGTCGCAGCCTGAGCCATTACTAAAAGGAGAAACACGCATGAATAAAGCAATTATTGCGGGCTACTGTAGATCACCTTTTACACCAGCATCCAAAGGCCAATTGGCGATTATCAGACCGGATGACCTGATTGCACAAGTGGTCATGGGATTAGTCGATAAGACCGCTGTGAATGTGGATGATATTGAAGACTTGATTTTAGGGTGTGCTTTTCCTGAGGGCGAGCAGGGACTTAATTTAGGGCGTATTGTTGTGCATTTGGCTAAATTACCGCATTCCGTCGCGGGGATGACAATTAATCGTTTCTGTGGCTCTTCAATGCAAGCAATCCATATTGCTGCAGGGGCTATTGAAATGAATGCAGGCGAGTTATTTATTTGTGCCGGTGTCGAATCGATGACCCGCATTCCGATGGGCGGCTATAATAGTCTACCTAACCCCGGCCTTTATGACCGTTACCCTGAAGCTTATATAAGCATGGGCGAAACAGCTGAAAATTTAGCGACGGAGTATCAGATACCACGTCAGACTCAAGAACAATTTGCCGTAGAAAGTCATGCGAAAGCAACTATTGCGCAACAAAAAGGATTTTTTCAAGATGAAATAATTCCCATTGTAACAACGTCACAGGCAAGGCGTATTAATCAGGACGGTTGTATTCGCGCTGATACCACCGAAAGTATATTGTCCGAATTACCATTAGCTTTTGTTAAAAGTGGGAGTGTTACGGCAGGGACTGCTTCTCCTTTAACCGATGGCGCTGCGGCCGTACTGGTTTGCAGTGAACAGTATGCGGATCAAAATCATTTACCTAAAATAGCTCGAATTATAAGTACAGCAGTATCAGGTTGTGCGCCTGAAATTATGGGTATTGGTCCTGTCGGTGCGACTGAAAAAGCACTCCAACGTGCTCGCATAGAGTTACATGATTTGGGTGTTGTTGAATTAAATGAAGCCTTTGCGGCACAATCGTTAGCTGTTTTAGAACATTTATCAATTCCGGAAAATATTTTAAATATTGATGGCGGTGCCATTGCACTGGGACACCCCTTAGGAGCGAGCGGCGCACGGATAACGGGAAAGGCGGCCAGTTTATTACAACGCGAAAATAAGCGTTATGCCTTAGCTACACAGTGTATTGGCGGTGGTCAGGGAATTGCAACCATTTTGGAGGCAATCTAATGGCTATTTCAAAAGTAGCAGTTATCGGCGCGGGGGTTATGGGCGCAAGTATTGCTGCGCATATAAGTAATGCAGGCATTCGGGTGTATCTGCTGGATATTGTGTTAAAAAATAACCGCAATAGAAATCAGTTGGCCGAGACAGCTATTAAACGGCTATTATCAGTTCGTCCAGCCGCCCTCATGAAGTCAGCTAATGCTCGGTTAATTACCCCAGGTAATATAGAAGACCATTTAGATAAAGTAGTAGAAGTCGACTGGGTTATTGAAGCGGTTGTCGAAAACCCTGCAATTAAAAATAATCTCTACCAGAAATTAAATTTGCTCTGTGCACCGGATACGGTGATATCATCAAACACTTCAACACTGCCACTGTCAGTGTTGATTGATGGCCTACCTGAAACATTCACACGACGATTTTTTATAAGTCATTTTTTTAATCCACCCCGTTATATGCAATTACTGGAAGTAGTTATTACTTCAACGACTGAACAATCACTGGTACAACCTGTTATTGAATTTGCTGATCATCAGTTAGGTAAAGGCATTGTTTATTGTAAAGATACACCCGGATTTATTGCCAATCGTATCGGTATTTATTGGTTACAGTGTGGTATGAACAGTGCAATAGCGATGGGACTGACGATTGAACAAGCGGATGCTGCCTTGCAACCGTTTGGAATACCTAAAACAGGTATTTTTGGTCTTCTCGATCTTGTTGGTCTGGATTTGATGCCAGCTATTATGCTGAGTATGAAAAACGCACTGCCTGAGACGGATGCTTTTCATCAGATTAGTCATATACCGGATCTGGTACATGAAATGATCACTAAAGGGTATACCGGACGGAAGGGTAAAGGAGGGTTTTACCGTTTAAATACAACGAACGGTCAGCGTATTAAGGAATCTATAGATTTAAAAACCGGGCAATACCACACCAGCACTAAACCCTTAACGGTTAATGTTTCAGAAACAACGGCATCATCGCTGCAAACGTTATTGTTAACTGACGATCTTATGGGGCGTTATTGTTGGCAGGTGCTTTCAAAAACAGTGTGTTACAGTGCCGACATTTTATTAGACATTGCCAATAACATTACCGATATTGATAGCGCAATGACCCTTGGTTACCATTGGCAATTGGGTCCTTTTGAATTGCTCGATAAATTAACAGTCCCCTGGTTTGTTGAGCGCCTTGAATCCGAAGGTAGAGCCATTCCATCGATACTTAAGCATCAACGCTCTTTATATCACCTGTCTCAGAAAAAGCCTTGTTTCTTAACGTCAGGGGGTCATTACCAAGCGATTAGGAAACTCCCGGGGGTATTAAGATTAGGGGAAATTAAACAGCAACAGGGGGCAGTTTTAGAAAACACCGTCGCAAGTTTATGGGATATAGGCGAAGGTGTTGTTTGTTTAGAATTTCATAGCAAAATGAATGTACTGGATTTTGACACGCTTTCTTTGATACGACAAAGTATCGACAAAATTAGACAGGAATTTATTGCTCTGGTCATTTATAACGAAGCGGAGAACTTTTCTGTCGGTGCTAATTTAATGCACTTGATGACAGCGATTAATCGTCAAGCCTGGCATGATATTGAAGTGATGATCACTGAAGGGCAGGAAACGTTCCGTGCACTTAAATATGCACCTTTCCCTGTTATTGGCGCACCTTCTGGGTTAGCACTCGGAGGAGGATGTGAAATATTATTACACTGCGATGCGATAGAAGCACACAGTGAACTTTATATGGGCTTGGTTGAGGCGGGTGTTGGTTTAATTCCAGGGTGGGGCGGTTGTAAAGAGTATTTGCACCGGTGCTTGCATAAAACCAGAAATACAATGGGGCCGATGCCTGCAATTATTAAGGGATTTAAAACCATTGCGATGGCTGAGGTTTCCAGGTCTGCTGTAGAGGCTCAAGAACGTCTGTTTTTGTCCCAAACAGATGGTATTACGCCCAACAGGCAACGGCTTTTAAATAATGCCAAGGTTAAAGCATTGGTTATGATTGAGGATTATCAGCCACCCAAAGCACCGGTATTTGTATTGCCGGGTCCAAGCGCCAGAGTTACGCTTGATATAGCCTTAAGAGGGTTTCAACTTGTTGGTAAAGCAAGCGATTATGATGTTGTTATCGGGCATCAATTAGCGCAAGTTATCAGTGGAGACGATTGTGATATGACTGAGTCCGTAGATGAAAAGCAGTTATTGAATTTAGAATTGAAAGGTTTTATGTCATTGGTTAAACAGACTCAAACGCAATCTCGATTAGAACATATGTTAAGCGTCGGTAAACCATTAAGGAATTAAGGATTCTAGAGATAACATGTGGCCTAACTTTTTTAAGTTGTTTTACCTAATAGAATGTTTAGTAAGGATCTTCTGATTACTCTTAACAGGGATAAGGTGACATTATGAAAATCCTTACGATTTCAGATATTCAGGTAATTATAAACACATTGGGGTTCGAAGGTTTTCTGCAGCGTTTAGTAAAAACGTTAGAAACAGATTTTCGTCGTTGGCCTGATTTTCAAAAATCAGCCAGACAGGCGACGCATTACGCGCATGGGGTGATTGAACTGATGCCCTGTTCAGATCAAGAGTACTATACCTTTAAATATGTTAATGGCCATCCTAAAAATACGGACAGCGGAAAACTGAATGTGGTCGCTATTGGTCAATTAAGTTCAGTAGCGACAGGTTATCCTTTAATGATAAGTGAGATGACCTTATTGACAGCACTTAGAACCGCTGCAACAGGCGCGTTAGCTGCAAATTATTTAGCGCGTGATAATTCACAGTCGCTTGCGATTATTGGCAACGGGGCACAGTCTGAATTTCAAACAATTGCACTAGCACATTTATTTCCCATCCGTGAGGTACGTTATTATGATACGGATCATCAGGCGATGGCGAAGTTTGCAACCAATCTCGCAGGTTTTCCATTTGCGCTTAAACCGTGTCTAAATATTGCTGAGGCGATTCATGGTGCTGATATGATTGTAACGGCAACCGCAGCTAAAAAAAAGCAATGTTTATTTACACTAGATCAGTTGGCACCGGGGACTTATATACAGGGTATAGGGGGGGATTGCCCTGAAAAAATAGAATTGAGTCGTGAATTAATGCTGAATGCAAAAGTAGTGGTTGAACATACTTCGCAAAGCATAGTGGAAGGGGATATACAACAGTGTAGTGCTGCTGATATTTATGCTGAATTATGGCAGTTAGTTTGTCAGATTAAGGCCGGTCGTGAGAATGATACTGAAATAACAGTATTTGATTCTGTTGGTTTTGCCTTAGAAGATTTTTCAATACTTACCATGATTTATGGCCTCGCAAATGAATTACAGCTAGGAAGCGATTGTGAGTTATTACCTGAAATGGATAATCCGAAAGATCTTTATGGGCTTTTACGATCATAGAAGGTAAAAATTATTTTTTTCATTAGCTCTAGGGTTTTATTTTTTTTATCACCTTGTGGGTAAAACTCGCTTATCTCTAAGCCTGCAATTTGAGGCATATGACTGATAAGTTTAAGAGCGTTTATAAGTTCTTGGGCTTTAATGCCATGTGCTACCGGTGTGGCAACGCCAGGTGCTTCCAAGGGTTCGACAAAGTCCAGGTCAATACTGATACCTATAACCTCTGCTTTTAGACTAAGTTGCTGGGCAACGGACAATAGGCTTTGTGAAAAATCCCGAATATTATCTGAAAAAACAATTTCAATACCCCGTGTTTTAAGTAACTTATATTCTTGCGCTTCGAAACTACGTATTCCCATTAAAACCAAATTCTCGGGTTTTATAAATTTATTACCCGGATAGAGGTGAGCCAATTGCTTGTCAGTCGTACCCAATAGGGCTGCTATAGGCATTCCATGGATGTTTTGTGTGGGTGATGTAAAGAAAGTATGTGCATCCATATGCGCATCTAACCATATTAAGCCGAAATGTCGTTGAGGTTTCAGACTTTGTAATACCCCAGCCCAAGTGCCCATAGCACAAGAATGGTCACCATCAATGACCAGAAAGGGAATGTTAGATTTAGACCAATAACGCGTATATTGACTGATTTTTTTATTTAGATGTCGCAGTTTAGAGTTTTTTGTACCGTCTCTCTTTGGGTAGACCATATGCCACTGTAATTGTGGGTAGTCTAATTCAGTAGCGTAATAATGAATGTTTTCCCGTAGTAATTCTGCAGCGTTACTGTATTGATTGAAAGGGCCGCCTAGGTTTGATGCAACACCCAGTGTTTGAATAATTGCCATAACCTGAAAGCCGGTTGATAAGATCCATTTAATTTAGAAATTATTTTCTTTGGTAATAACGGGTGTTGACTAGATCATTAGAATGAAACTCACCAGACCACAGCGTTCTTCCTTGTTTGTCCCATGCTTTCCAGTACCCGACTCTGTTGCCACTATAATAATAGCCCGTTCTGGCGATGGCATTGTTGTCATGATAAAAAGTCCAGAGCCCGGCTTCTTGGTGATCTTGATAATTACCCGTTACTTTAAGGTGGCTGTTTATATACCAAGCTTGGTAGCGGCCTTGTATACGACCCTTGGTACAGGTTGTTTGTGATTGTTTCACCTTGTCCTTAAAGTAAGTAAGGATAACGCCGGAAAAAGGTTGGTCATTATAGTAATAAAGGTCATCGCTACAACAGTGATAGAGTTGATCAAAACCAGTTAAAATAGGTAAGAATTTCATGGTGCACCTCTTAGCTATTTTGACCTGACAAGAGAGTCATAATTCCGTTATATTTTCAAATGTCAGCAGGTGTGGAAAGGAAACTGCTTGTGGCTCCCAGAGGCTTATAATTTAGCTGTTATGTGAATGAAGATCTTGGAAATATGTTATTTTTGTATGAATAAATCAATGTTTCCGCCAATGGCAGAAGTATTGACCGATAGCGTTTTTTCGATAGCAAAACGGTCAAGATAATGAGGACCGCCTGCTTTCGGACCGGTGCCTGAAAGACCCATTCCACCAAAGGGTTGAACGCCTACAACAGCACCTATCATATTACGATTAATATAGATATTACCAATGTGTGTTTGTTGTTTAATCTGATCAATGAATGATTCGATTCGGCTATGGATGCCTAATGTTAATCCATAACCGGTTGCATTGATATCAGCAATAACTTGATTTAATTGTTTCGGGTGATAACGAATTAAATGTAAAACAGGGCCGAAGACTTCTTTTTCTAATTGCTTTAATGAGGTTATTTCAACTAGACAAGGACCAAAAAAATGTCCTTTCGTTAATTGATCAGAAACAGGAACCTGATAAAGCAGCGTTGCCTGTGTTTGTATACTTTTAATATGATCTGATAACTGAAGATATGCTTGGCTCGTAATGACAGGACCAATATCTGTTTGAAAGGCTAGTGGGTTGCCAAGGGTTAGGGTTTTCATAGCGCCAATTAATAGCGCAATCAGGGTATCGGCAATATTTTCTTGTAAGAACAAGACCCGAAGTGCTGAGCAGCGTTGCCCTGCGCTATTAAATGCTGAGGTAATGACATCACGCGTGACTTGTTCAGGAAGTGCTGAACTATCAACGATCATGACATTTTGACCGCCCGTTTCGGCAATTAGAGGTATTATTTTTTGATGGTGTTTAGCGAGTTGTTGATTAATTTTTTGAGCTGTTTCACTTGACCCAGTAAAGGCTACGCCGGCTATACGCTGGTCCGTTAATAATTGTTCACCTATTGAACGCCCAGGTCCAGGCAAAAAATGCAATACGGATACTGGAATGCCCGCTTCATGAAGAATATTAATGCATTTCATTGCTGTGAGTGAAGTTAACTGAGTCGGTTTGGCAATAACCGTATTACCTGCAATCAGTGCGGCGGTAATTTGACCTATAAAGATTGCTATGGGGAAATTCCAAGGACTAATACAGATAAAAATACCGCGACCGGTTTGCGCCAAACTATTACGTTCACCCGTTGGTCCCGGCAAGATAATCGGGTGACTCAGTTTTTCGGTAGCTATTTGGGCATAATAATGACAAAAATCGACCGCTTCTCTCACTTCATTAATGGCATCAACTAATGTTCGGCCTCCTTCGCGAATACAGATTGATACCAATTCAATACGGTATTTTTCGAATAGCTTGGCGGCTTTTAGAAGGTGTTTTGCTTTTTCTTTGATGGGAACTTTTTGCCACTGGAAACAGGCCTCGGAGGCATGATTTAGTGCCGCTGTTATAGAGAGAGAATTACTATAAGTGACCAAACCAACGGTATCGTTTGAATCGGCTGGATTGAGTATGGTTTTGTTAAGGCCACTGTAGTATTGACCGTTAATTAAGGGTGCTGCTGTCAGTTGAGTCTTCGCAATTGCTTTTAATTGCATTTGAATGGTATTAATAACGTCAAGATCATTTAAATTTAAGCCGTGGGAGTTTTGCCGTTTTTTCCCAAATAATTTAGGGGGGCGTATTAGTTTAGTTTTAAAAGGAGATGGCTGTGATTTTAGTTTAGAAATCGGGTCAGCAATAGCATCATCAATCGGGGTGTCAGGGTTCTCTAAAAGACAAATAAATGATGTATTAGCACCATTTTCAAGTAGTCTTCGCACCAAGTACGGTAAAAGATCCTTATAAGAACCCACAGGGGCATAGATTCGGCACGGTACGGGCCATCGCTTAACGGTCATGATCTCATCGTACAGTTGCTCACCCATGCCGTATAACCGTTGGAATTCATAGTTTGTATGGTTTTTCCCTAATGAATAAATTGCAGCGATGGTGTGGGCATTATGGGTGGCAAATTGAGGATAAAAAACCTTGGGTTGCGATAAAATAAGTTGTGCGCAGGCCAGATAAGAACAATCGGTCATCATTTTTTCAGTGAAAACCGGATAATCGACAAGTCCTTGTTGCTGGGCTTGCTTGATTTCATAATCCCAATAGGCGCCCTTCACAAGGCGTATGGGGATGATTTTATGCCGGTGTTGGGCTAAGGCGCTGAGCCAGTGAATGACAGCTATAGATCGTTTTTGATAAGCCTGAACCGCAAGCCCGAATCCCTCATAGTCTTTCAGGTCAGGATGATTAAAAACGTTCGAAAATATTGCAAGTGACATCATTAACCGTTCCGACTCTTCAGCATCAATAGTTAATGTGATCTGTGCCTGTTGTGCTTTATTGGCAAGGGTTAGTAACTGTTGAGTGAGTGAAGTAATAGCTCGATGGTAATGGTTGGGTTCATAACGCGGGTAAAGCGCTGAGAGTTTAATGGAGATATTCGGATTTGACATAAGATGAGCACCACTCGATTGCTGGCTTAGTTGTTCGATAGCATCGAGATAGTCTTGATAATAGCGAGCGGCATCGATGGTTGTTAAGGCCGCTTCACCGAGTCGGTCAAATGAATATAAGTAGTTTTTATGTCGCTGGCAGTACTTAAGTGCTGAGTTCATCGATTGAGCCAGAATAAATCGATAGGCTAAAAGGTGCATGGCCTTTTTTATAGCCGCATGGATTAATGGACTCCCTAAGCGTATCGTCACATTATTAAATATTGGCAACCATTCTGTAACGGTGGGAAGTCCTTGTTGTTCAAATCGGCCACTGAGTGCTAACGCTTGTGTTGCACAATTGACTAAAAATGATGGACTGTGGTTCAGGTGCTTGTGCCACTCCGCACTGGTAAGCTTTTCTCTGATTAGCAGATCTTGGGTGGGTACATCAGGGATGCGTAGCAAGGCTTCTGCCATTCCCATTAAAATAATACCCTCTTGGGAATTGAGTTGATATTCATGTAAAAAGGCTTCGGTAACCGTTTGTTGTTTTGTTTTCCCCCGTATGGCTGTCACTATAGCTCTGGCCGATTCATTGATTGATAATAGGTCATAATTATTCAAATAGGTTGAAAAATTTTTGATCGATTGCCTTTCGTCACAGAGATACTGTTGACCGATAGCTTGGTAATATTCAGAAAGTGTGTGCGGCGCCATAGTTGCTTAATTAAGTGCTGTGTTGTGCATTAAGTGCAAGCCTAAAGTATTATTTTTGAAGTAAGGCTCTTTTGAATGCAGGGCGTTGCGTGAGTTTATGATGATAGTGCTGCAAAGCCTCAAAGTGAGTTATTAATTCTGGAAACCAGTCTAAGGTTGAAGCGATCATAATATCAGCAGTTGAAAACCGCTCACCAAGGATATAGGGCTGATTAGTTAAAGTTTGTTCTAGAACCACAGCGATATGCACAAAGCGCTCTTTACTGTCATCTAGAACAGATTGGCGGCGTTTAGATGCTTCCAGTAATTGAGTATGTAAAAAAATATTAACTAAAGGCGGTTCCATTGTCGCTGGGACAAAAAACATCCATTGGTAATACAGTCCTCGGTTCGGCGAGTTAATGACGGGTGCGAGGTTATGTTTAATGTATTTGTCTGCCAGATAAAGACAAATAGCTCCCGCTTCATACAAGATTAGAGTGTTATCAACTAAGGTTGGCACAGTCCCGTGCGGGTTAATATTTAAGTAAGACGGCTGTTGGCCTTCATGATTAAACACATTAATCAAAGCTATGTCATAGGAGACACCTAATTCTTCGAGTAACCATAACGGTCTGAATGACCTTGTATTGGGACAATGATAGAGTTTCATTGAGCTATGCCTTAATAATTATCAATTATTGTTTTTTCTAGTTAGGAATGGTGTCCGGTTAATTGTTCTGGGTTAAAATGATCCACACTGATTGCTGTTGTTCTGGCATCCTCAGCGGCGAATATTAAATTTGCTTCTTCTTTAGTAATTATTTCTTTTATTACCGCTTGTTCTACAGTCGTTTGTAGATTACCTTTTGTTAATTCATTTAAGCCTTGAGCTTGACGGATTTTCATTTCCGGACCGGCGGCTTTAAGCACAGCAGCAAATGCAAATTCTATTCTGCCGGTAGGATCATGGCCGTGGTTATTGATATAGATACCCTCCGTGAGTCGATTTCGACTGGCATTGTCTGTGAGCAAGATACTTGAGACTGAATGGGTTAAATGATCGCCAGGAGGACTGTTATAACGGAAAAGCAAGTGTTTTAGGAACCATGAAATAAAAGGGTAGGGAATTTTGTTAATCAGCGATAATAAGGCCTGCTGTGTTTGATAAAGTGTTTGTTGACAGCCCCAATGCATAAGCGGTAAGTCATCCTCTGGTTGACCTTGGTCATAGAAGTGTTTGAGTACCGCAGAACACAAATAAAGGTTGCTCAAAACATCGGCAAAAAGACCCGAAATTATTTCCCGACGTTTTAATGTCCCCCCGAGTGTAAATAGAGCAAAGTCTGTAAATAAAATAAAGAGACAACTCAGGTGCGTGAGTTGTTGATAGTATCGACGCGTTGATTGCGTTCCAGGTACTTTAAGAAATCGTGTATTGCTTATGGCATACCACGTATTAGCGACTATTTTGTGCAAAACAAAACCGACATGTCGAAACAAGATAGTATCGAATTTGTTAAGTGTTTCAGCTTGTTCTTGCCGTTGTAACAACTGCATTTCTTGTTGAATAAAAGGGTGTGCAACCAACGAACCTTGTCCAAAAATCATCAGGCTACGCGTTAGAATATTAGCACCTTCTACGGTGATACTAATTGGGATTGATTGATAGACTCGCCCCATGATATTGGTTGGCCCTAAGCAGATTCCAGCGCCGCCTTGGATATCCATACCATCATTGACGATACGACGCATTCGCTCGGTCAGTTCATATTTGATAATTGCAGAAATGATTGTAGGCTTGTAACCATTATCTAAGGCTGAAAGGGTTAGGTTACGAGCAGCATCCATAATGTAGGTTTCACCCGCCATGTATGCGAGGCGTTCTTTGATCCCTTCAAAATCGCCAATGGGCCTATTAAATTGATTACGAATTCGTGCATAAGCACCGACATTACGACAGGTATATTTAGCGGCCCCAACACTGAGTGAAGGCAATGAAATACTGCGGCCAATCGTTAAGCATTGCATAAGCATTGACCACCCGTTTCCGGCTTGTTCGACACCGCCGATAATAGCATCCAGCGGAATAAAAACATCATGTCCCCAGTTAGGTCCGTTTTGGAATGCGGTATCTAAAGGGAAATGACGTTTTCCAATTGAAACGCCGGGGGTATTAGCGGGTATTAACGCAACAGTAATCCCAATATTTTCTTGATCGCCTATTAATTTTTGGGGGTCATACAGTTTAAAAGCCAACCCAATGATGGTGGCGATGGGACCCAAGGTAATATAACGTTTTTCCCAGTTTAATTTGATCCCCAGAATGTGATCTTTACCTTGATAAGAACCATAGCAAACAATACCATTATCCGGCATGGAGCCCGCGTCGCTGCCGGCATGAGGTCCTGTTAAAGCAAAACAGGGGAGTTCTTGACCGGTAGCCAGACGAGGCAGGAAATATTTTTTTTGTTGTTCGGTGCCATAGTTTAATAAAAGTTTTGCAGGTCCCAGAGAATTAGGCACCATGACAGAAACGGCCGCTGAGACACAGCGACTGGAGAGTTTCATAACGACTGCAGAATGAGCACTATGAGAAAATTCCAGACCCTGATATTTTTTAGGAATAATTAACCCACAAAATTTATTCTTTTTGATGAATTGCCATACTTCTTCGGGAAGGTCTCTCTGGTTGAACGTAATGTCCCAGTCGTTAAGCATGGCGCAGAGTTCATCAACCGGTCCGTCTAAAAAGGTTTGTTCCTCTTCGGTTAATAAGGTTTTTTTCTGTTGTTGCAACAACTTCCAGTTAGGTTGACCTGAAAACAACTCCGCATCCCACCAGGTATCACTGGCATTGAGAGCCATCTGTTCAGTGTTTGAAAGGGGTGGTAGTTTCTTTTTAAGATACTGGAATAGATAGTGACTTAAAAAATATCGCCTGACTGGTTTGATGATAAGTAAGGCTGACAAAAGTAGCGTCAGAAAAATACCGACAAAATCCAATTGTGTCAGTTTAAAAAAGGAACTATAAAGCACTAATAATACAATCAGTATAAAGACCGTTTCTTTTAGTCTTCTATGCCAATAGCTACAACATATAACAGCAATGATAACGATCAGTAGAATAGCCACTATCACCCCTTCTTTTAATATGGACAACGATAATTGCAACCCTTTCAATCAAAAAATTAGACCTGAAAGCAATCTTGTTGTTCAAAAATTAAATGAGGTTGAGCGTAGTGCAGGGACTTAATGGTTAGTAATAACTAAAACTTTCCTAACGTAATAGGGATGTTATAAGTTTCATCCGACAAATAAAGAGTACCCTCTTGAATAGTGCATTGTAATTGCATCGATCGTTTCATTAGTAAATCAACCCCTTCTGCATGAATGTGCCAGACCGATAAATTATTAAAGCGTTGTAAGTTTTTTTGTTGTTGTTCCCACCAGACTTTTGCTTTACGTTCATGGTAAGTATAAATGATGACTTTGTTTGCATGACTGCAGGCTTTTCGAATTCTTTTTGCATCCGGTTGTCCTAAATCGATCCAGAGTTCAATCTCATCGGTCGGGTTTTTTTGCCAGAGTTCAGGTTCTTCATGGTTACCTAAACCTTTGGTAAAGCACAGTCGTTCACTGGCATTGACTATAAAAGCACTGAGACGGATCATAAAACGAAAGTCTGTCTCGGAGGGATGTTGAGCTATGGTCAATTCATGGTTTTGATAATAATGCCGATCAATATCGGCAATATTAAGTGAGACTTTGTGAATAGTTGCGTTAATAGCCATAAATGGTGATTTGTAAATTAATGCGTGATTTTACCATCCGGTTATTCACGTCTTCGTTAGCAATGGGTTGTTTTTAGGTAAAAAAATGCGGAACTCTGGATTAAAAGAGCACCGCATAAAAGCTATTTCTACCCATGAAGGGAAATTTAAGGAGAATTTTACAATTCCGAGTTCATACTAATACGAAATTTTAATGGGGGGAATGCGACACAATGTCGCGCGACAATTTGACGCAGGCGATCGAAAATGCTTACTATGCTGTGTCGCTATGGTATTAACCAAATGTATTATAATTTTAATCTTCTAAATTTGTCAGGGCAATGACAGCGTGCATTAGATAATCTAATATCTATTTCTTTTGAACCCAAAAATTGTACATTCCTGCAAAAGTATTAGCATGCTCAAGTTCAAATTGATGCCACAGTGAAAGTGATTCAAGGGCATCTTTTTCAGGGTGCAGGGTTGTGAATTGTTGTTTAATTTGATTATTGTTTAGTTCAAAACCTATAAATTGAAGGTTGAACTTTTCTAAAACGGTTTCAATTTCTGGTAAGGTAAAGGTGTGCTCCTCTCTATGAAAGAGTAAATCACGGCAGTGACTCAAGCTATAGAAATCACTGGAATTTAATACTTTCTTAATTTCAGAACCATAGTCGCTGGAAAAGGACATGATTTCAGAACGAAATTTACGTATCGATTGAGAAGTGCTGTTAAATTGACTTCTTTTAATAAAATCATGTGTCTTTACAAGATGCTGTCTGGCTATTTGACTGTATAAACCAATTTTCATAATGCCGTTTTGATTTAATAACTCGATTAAAATTCTCCAACCCTCCAAGGGGTCACGAAGGTGATGGAGTACCCCTACCGATTCAATAACATCAAACTGCAGGTCAAGTGTCTGTAATTCTAGAATATCGGCCTGCCGATAATTAATATTTGTAATTGATAATTCTTGAGTCTTTCGCATGGCATAAGCCAAACTATTTAGGCTCAGATCGATTGCTAAAACCGTGCAATTTAGAAATCTTGATTGGCTGTTTAGTGCATGCAGACCGGTCCCACAACCGGCAATAAGGATGTTAGGCATCGTTGAATAGTGATTTTCGTCAATACGAAGCTGTGGATTGATATCATGTAGGTTTTCTCGAATCGTCTTCGGTCTGTGAGATAAACCGGCATTAAGCCAACGAGGATAAGGGTTTTGTTCATACTGTTCTCTGACTGCATTAGATATTGAATCATTAATGCTTGTTATTTTATTAATTTTTGTTTTAAGGTACTGCTCTTTTTTAATATCGAAAAGTTGCCGAGTGAGTATTTTATGACTATTAACGGGCAAGGCGGTCTTTTGCAATTGTTCTGCCCATAAATAGTTGTGCAGAGGGCGGTATGCCGTTAATAAGACAATCCAAATCGGTGGTATGGGTAGATTATTATTAACTTGATAGTTGATCTTATTTTCAAGTTTAATGACATTCTGTATTTCTTCATCCGTTTCAAACAATATATATTCGTTGGTAAAACAATGCAGGGCGAGTGAACAATAGAATGAAAAATCTCTACCGTTCAGAGTTGAGTCTAAGAGTTGACTCAGTGTTGTGCGGCGCATTTGTGTGAGCAAAGACTCAATCTCAGGATCAGCGATTGGGCAGTTTTCCATGAGTTCCAGGAGAAGGGGAATTGAGGCTAGTTGATCGGTAAAAAAAGGGAGATTGTTTTCAATTAGGTCATTTCTACTCGCCTGAATAGCTAATTTTATTTTGGGGTGCTGTTGTAAAGCACTCACTACCGCGGGGGCAATATAGTTTGGGTTAATGGTGGGTTGTTGTAGTGCTTTAATAAGATCGTTTGAAATACTTTCATTAAATGTTTTAAATTTTTTTTGATGTAAGCTAGTTGCATAACTGGCCCAAAACAGGGGGTTAGTCGGCTTAATCGTAAGCGCGTGCTGAATGGCTGACAATGCGGCATCAGTTTTTCCAAGATCATTATAGGTATTGCCTAAGCAATTATGGGCCTCAGCGTAACTGGGATCTATGTTGAGCGCTTGTTTATGACAGCTAATGGCTGCTTCAAGATTGCCGATAGCATGCTGTGTATTGCCAAGATTACAATGCGCTTCTGTGTAGTTGGGATTTATCTTGATGGCGTGTTTATAGTGACTGGCCGCTTTTTCTAAATTGCCAATATCTTTGAAGACATTGCCCAGATTAATGTGCGTATCAGCATGGAAGGGATTAAGTTCTAAAGTCCGAGTATAACTTTTTATTGACGCATTAAGGCGATCACAGGCTTTAAACGTATTGCCGAGGTTATAATGCACTTCGGCATTATCCGGATTGATTCTTAGGGCAGATTCAAAACTGTCAAAAGCGGCCTCAGTCTGGTTAAGGGTTGCGTAGCAGACCCCTAAGAAGTTATGTAGCAATGCTTCATGAGGGTATTTTCGGGTTAACCTTATTAATGCCGTCCGTGCTTCTTCGGTCTGTCCTGATGTGTAAAGTTTAATAACGGCATTAATTTCAGTGCCTGTCGGGTTACTATGCGTGTTAGACCGAACGGTATCAAGTAGCGTTTTTAATCGTTTTTTTGCGGGTTTGTTTTCTGGATGGTCACTCAGAATTTTTCGGTAAAGCCCTTGGGCTTTATCGCTTTGTCCTTTTTTTTCGTAACACTCCGCTTGTTGTAAAAGATTCTCTATGCTCATCTTCTATAGAAATTATTGTAAAAATAATTGTTTTTATTGTAATCCTTAATAGATAAATAAATTAAGTCAATTGCTCAACTATATTGTCGGTGAATGGTGTGGTGATGGCTTTTTTAACTCAAGAGAAGTTGTACCCGTCCATCACAAATAAAACGCGGTAATCTCCATTGGATACTAAAACCAAGATCGGGGTGCATGCTAACTAATCATCTGCTCTTGACTCTTACGTGTTTATTTCAGCATGAAAGCGTAACGATACTTCGCAATATTATCTGCGTTAAATCCTTTAATTTCATTTAATTCGTATTAAATAGTTTTATACCGTTTATCAAACGCTAGGACCATCACGGTAACGGTTATCACTTCGGTCAGCATATTATTTCTATGGTTGTTTCAACAGGGATGTTTTTTGGCATATTCATTGCTCCTTTATAGAATATATTTTAAGCGATTCATTTGTAATATATTTTATTATATAAAACAATCCCTTATAAGTTATTAAAGGGTAGCAGAATATCTTTTATGAAAGTTGTGGCAATTTCTTGCCGCTTTTGAAACGCATGACTCGTTGAATACAACGGCTATTTTAGGAGGAGATATGAATAAAGCCGAACAGGCTATTAAACAATATGATTCTCTTCAAAAAGAGAAGGGTGATGAAAAACCTTTATTGAAGAATGATTTGATCAAAGCATTATTAGTTTCAACACTGGAAACAATACTGGAGCAATCTACCGGTATTGATAAAGAAAATGATCAAATGCGGATAAATAAACTGCTGCGAAGCATAAAAATTTTTCATGCCTTGAAGGATTTTTTATATGTTCAACGAGAAACAATATTGGCGGATGAATTGACCCTGTTATCGACCTATTTAAATCAGAGTGCAGTGGAAACTAAATCAGAAGCTAATATGTCTATCGTTCACTATGTGCGTACTATTTTAAATGAATTAAAACGTCGTAGCGAAGTTTTACCGGTTGTGCAATATCGTAATCAATTTGTAGTTGAGTGAAACTTTTAGTGTTACATGAGTTGTTTAGCGTTGTCGAAAAAAGTATAGAGATATTTATCTCTGTTAATTGTGAATCAGTGTTTGAAAAGGAGAAGAAAATGAAAAAACAGTTTTTTTATGTGCTTTTAACAACGCTCATGTTGTTATTTATGGGACAAACATATGCCCAAGGTCCCGATGGGACCGGTGGTCCAGGAATGGGACCAAATGATGGCATGGGCGGCTGTCCGTTAGAACCAGAACAATGTGACTGTATAGAAGCAGCATGTCCGCATGATGAAGGGAACCCACCAGATCATGAGTGCTTTATGACCGCTGCACCCGAATGTGGTGTGCCCGCGGATATGATGGAAATGGGTCCAGGCCCTGATGGCATGCCTCCTTGTCCTGAGGGTGATGAGGAATGTATGAAAGGTATGTACGACGGCGGTATGCCTCCTTGTCCTGAGGGTGATGAAGAATGCATGAAAGGGATGGACGACGGCGGTATGCCTCCTTGT
>JYMV01038125.1_pt2 | contig 40306 bp, 39 predicted proteins | sample 338911 | NCBI WGS metagenome assembly JYMV01 (sample SAMN03354496, study PRJNA234377) | hydrothermal vent metagenome | biome: Deep sea; feature: Hydrothermal plumes at the Eastern Lau Spreading Center, Western Pacific Ocean; material: Seawater | place: Tonga | collected 2009 | depth 2000 m m | reverse complement strand
GTTTCCATCTTGGCTAAACCAAACCTCCTCGTTGTTTACTAGAACGAAGTAGCTGTCATCATCAAATGCAGTAATGTAATCACTGTTCATGGTGATTGACAATTCTCCATCATCTGATGCGTCAACTGCAACTACAAGAGTGGAGTCGTCACTGTTAGTAATTATGCTGGAAACAGAACCACCGTTAATGTTGTAGATTAGAGTGTCAACCAAATCTATTGCTGGCTCTCTTGGTGCCGCCATTACTACCGCTGCTGCTTCTGCTGCTGCTTCTGCTGCTGCTTCTGCTGCTGCTTCTGCTGCTGCTTCTGCTGCTGCTTCTGCTGCTGCCGCATCTTCAACAATTACAGTTCCTGACATCCATGGATGAACCATACAAAAGTAATCGTATGTTCCAACGGAATCAAATGTATGAGAAAATGATGAGCCAGCCATGATTAAGCTGCTGTCAAACACGCCACTTGGTCCATCTGCTGCTGAACCACCAGTTGCTGTGTGAGCTGCAGTATCATTGTTCTCCCAAGTAACTGTTTCACCAATATCAATTGTTACAGGACTAGGAATGAAACAACCTTCTGCTGTATCCTCACATCCTGGAGTTGATGATCCTGGTGCGTTTGTTACCGTAGCTGCAAAAGCTTCCGGTGCAATTGCAACCATAGAAGCTATAGCAAAAAGAACTACAAGAGAACTTAGTATTACCGTTTTCATGTGATCAACGGATCATTAGGGGATTTTATATAGTTTTTCGATACGTGTACCAATTTAGCACCATAACCCAAATTATTTGATTGTTGTACCAACTACAGAAATACGGAATTTAGTACGAGACCTCAAAGTCTGTAAATTCATCTTTGAAATCTTCATTCTTAATTTCAACGTCATCTACGCGCGAATTTGCAGGTCCGCCATGTGCCCATTCAACAACTGTATTGACGCCATCAATATCACCCTCGAGTAGCGCTTCTACACGTCCATCATCTAGGTTTCGAACCCAGCCAGTTACGTTATTTTTTATAGCCATAACCTTTAGCGCTTGTCTAAAAAAAACTCCCTGCACCTTACCTCTTACAAAAAGCCGTATACACTGTTTGCTCATATTTCCTGAATTTTTTTTCGTAGCAAAACATTAACCGTTTGCCCAGAAGCCTTTCCCCTAACTTGCTTCATCGCAATTCCCATCAAAGTGGTTATTGCATTCTCTCCTAGCTCCTTAACAAGTTCCATGTTCTTTTGAATGATTTCATCCAAAATTGCATTCAATTCGCCTTCGCTCATGCTTGTAACAGCAGTAGATTGGATTGCGTCTGAAACAGTGTCTGATTTACCAGACATGATGTTCTCAAAAATAATTTCTAGTGATTCCTTTGGTATTTTATCATCTGCTAATAGCTCAAATAATTCTGTAATGTGTTCAGGTTTTAAGAGAAGAGCGTCAAATCCCTTTCTTTGCAAGTTAGTAATAGTGGAGCAAAGTATTGATGCAACAAAATTTGGAGAGTTCTTTTTATTTTCACAAATTTTTTCAAATAACTCCATGTATTCTGAATCAAAAATCTGTTCAGACAGTTGGGAATTTAGATTATATTTTTTCTGGATTTCAGCGATTGAATCATCCCATGATTTTGGAATGTTTTCCCTTGCTAGTTTTATTTCCTCGGGTAGCACACTAATGGAAGGTATATCGGTTTCTGGATACATTCTCGACGCACCTGGACGTGGTCGAAGAAAAATAGTTTCACCGTCTTGCGTAACGCCTCTAGTTTCAGCTGGAACTCCGTCTGTTGCATCTTGAATTCTCTTTATTATAGAATCTATAGCATAATCTAACTTTGGATCTTCACCAGCTATAATCAGAAAACCATCTACGTCTACCAATTCAAGATATTTTCTTATCTTATCAACGTAAGGATCATTAATTCCGTAATTAGGAAGCTCATCTGAATGGAAAACTCCTCCAATACCAAAAAATCGTACTAGCTGTCCAATTTCTTTTCCCAATCTAATTCCAGGATATGGTTCAAAACCAAACATTCCTGAAAAATTTCTTATTCGTATCGCCTTAATTTTTGCTTTTGATTTTAATGCCTTTTGAATTATTTTTGATTCGCAATCCTTGAGAACTTCAGTAACGTCAAAAACATCCTCGTTTGAGATTGTTATAGATAGTTTTTTGAGTTTTTCGGCAATCAGAATTAGTCCATGTTGTCTTTTGGCTTCATAACCAATTATTTTTTCAAGTTGGTCTAGCTGTTGTACACCCTTGACTTCTACAACCCCACTATTCATAACTGAAATATTTACATCTTGTCTGATTGAACCAATGCCCCTTTTTACCATCCTTGTCACTCTTAACAATCTTCCAAGTGTCAATGCAATTTCTTTAACTTCAGAAGGCTTAGTGCTAACAGGTTCTAAAGCAATTTCAACTAATGGTACGCCCAAACGATCTAGACTGTAATTTCTTTCATTTTGTTCATCCTTGAGAAGCTTTGCCGCATCCTCCTCAAGACAAACTGCCTGAACTCCAATCTTTTTTCCATTTACCTTTAGATTCCCTCCCTGGGAAACAAGCATGGTTCTTTGAAAGCCAGTGGTGTTGGATCCATCAATAACGGTCTTTCTCATAACATGAATCTCGCTGAAAATTTTTGATTCGAGCATACTGCTAATCAGTAACGAAATCTTCTTTGCATCATGATCTAGATCATGAGGAGGCTCTTCGTCTTTTTCAACTAGGCAACTACTTTGGGAATTTGCATAATAGTTGATTTTCTTTGATTTTGTTTTCTCAAATAATGCAGCTGGATCTAATTCACCAAGCTCACTTTTTGCTGTTCTTAGTCTTCTTGAGAATTTTTCGGTATATTCATCACTCTCTATTGGCCTACATTTGCAAAACAACTTTTTACTAGTGTCCAGCTGTTGGTGAATCTCTAATCCAACCTTCAAACCAATTTTTTCAAAATCAATTTCCGACATAATCAAAACTCTGAAGCGATGTTTTCCAGCATTAGCGACTTCAGCTCATCGGCATTTTTTGAATTTCCTAAGGCCCACATTGCTTTTACAAGTGAAGTTTCTGGAGTCATATTTTCAAGAGGAGTAATTCCTAATTCTAACAAATCCCTACCACTTTCATAGACTGTCATCCTAACCCTGCCATCGATACATTGTGATGTCATTCCCAAAAACAGATCATTTTCCTTTGCCTTTTTTACTACGTCATACATTGTACGTCCAACATGACCCAGTCCCGTTCCCTCAAAAATTATTGCCTTGCAGCCAGTTTGTATAAGGTTTTCAATTAACTTCGGGTCATAACCAGGGTGATATTTTACAAGAGCGACTTTTGTGTCAATCTTCATCCTTGGGTTGTATTTTGCATCTTTAAAAAATTCATCCTGTATATTTTTCTGAATTTCCAATGTTGGCGTAACTATGAACGCGGGATCACCTCCCATTGTTTCAAACGCTCCACGCTTGCTTGTATGATTTTTTCTAACCCTAGTTCCCATATGGCATGCAACAGTCTGATCATTATCATTATGGTGCATAACAAGAAAAACACCCTTGGTGTTAGATTCAACAAGAAATTTTGAAGCTGCAATCAGGTTTATCGCCGCATCAGATGATGGTCTGTCAGATGATCTCTGTGAACCAACAAGCGCAACGGGAATAGGAAACCCGGCAAGTGCAAAAGACAAAAAAGAAGATGTGTAATGCATGGTGTCTGTTCCATGTGCAATTAGTATTCCCTTATAGTCGGAGTTTGCAAGCGAATCAAGTTTTTCTGCGATTTCTGTCCAGTGTTCTGGCTGTAAATTTTCTGAATATTCTGAGAACAAAACTTCCGCATCAATATTAGCAATTTGTCCAAGTTCCGGAACTGCCTCATTAATATCAGAAGCACTAAGCGCAGGTGTAACAGCCCCAGTTCTGTAGTCAACTTTGCTGGCAATTGTTCCTCCCGTAGAAAGTAGTAAAATTTTGGGAAGTTTTGGATCGTCTTTTCTTTCTTGGCGATGCTTAGGTTTTAGTTGAGAGCTAGAAACGATCTGTATTTTTTTAATTTCATCAACATCAATTCCAACATTGTAACCACTTCCTAATTTGACTACCAGATGTTTATCATCACTAGATTCGTATCTAGGCATTAAAATCCCAGAGTATGTTAAATCAGCTGTAATCTTGATTGAATCTCCAACTTTTACATTGTTTTTTTTCAAACAACTAAGGGCATTCCCAGAATATCCTTTGTCTTCTGACATTGAGATGGTTTAAGCAGTTATTTTATTAAAACTACCTGAAAGCTGAAAGTTCAACCTTCTGTGAAATCTTCAAGTCTTTTTGCTCTCTTACTTTCTTTACAGCATCCTCAAAGTGTTTCATTGTAACTTTTGCATTTTCAGCAGATTTTTCAATTTTTGCAATTTCCTTATCCTGCTTTGCTTCGGCCTCACGGTCTTCTTCTGGTGTTGAATCTTTCTTAGCATGAATACCAGTCATTGAATATTTGTCTAGGTGTTCATGAATGACAAAAGATACAGCTGTGTTTGCTATTGCTGCCACATCTGCACCAGTAAATTTATCAGTATCTTCAGCTAATTTACCAAAATTCACATAGTCAGGACTATTAGGATCTTTTTCGTATGGAATTACCATTGCCTCTTCCATGGCCTTTTCGCAATCCTCTCTCAATTTTTCCAAGGCTATCTTGTCACTTGACGATAGTTCCTTCTCAGTTTTGGAACCAAGTATTTCCTTTTCTTTTTTTCTGTATTCTTCTTGGACCTCATACATTACGTCTGCTCCGCAATTAATCTCCAAAATCTTTTTTCTGGATTCCTTATCTGGTAAAGGAATCTGTATAATTTTATCAAATCTGCCAGGTCGAAGCAAGGCCGGATCAATCATATCCGCCCTGTTTGTTGCGGCAAGCACGACGACACCATGCATGTCCTGCATACCATCAAGTTCTGTTAACAACTGGCTTACAACTCTTTCAGTTACTTGCGTATCTATACCACCACCTCTAATTGGTGCTATTGAATCAATCTCATCAAAGAATACTACACATGGCGATGATTGCCTCGCTCTTCTGAAAATTTCTCTAATTCCTCTCTCAGATTCTCCTACCCATTTTGATAACAATTCAGGACCTCGTACTGAAACGAAATTTGCCTCACTTTCAGTAGCAACTGCCTTTGCAAGCATTGTCTTTCCTGTACCACTTGCACCATGAAGCAAAATACCATGTGGCATTTTATGTCCTAACTTGTCATATAGTGTGGGATATTTCATTGGCCATTCAACTGCCTCTTGAAGTTCTTGTTTGGTCTCACTTAGACCACCAACATCAGTCCATTTTACATCTGGGTTTTCTATGTATACTTCCCTCATACCAGATGGTGTAACTTCGATCAACGCTTTCTTGTAATCATCTCCATTTACGATTAACTTGTCAAGTGTTTCATTGGAAAGCTTTTCTTCGTCTAGATTAATTTCAGGCAACAGTCTACGTAAACACTTCATTGCAGCTTCTTTACACAAGTATTCCAAGTCAGCACCTACATATCCATGGCTAACTCCGGATATTTTTTTAAGATCTACATCATCAGCTAACGGCATATTTCGTGTGTGAATGTTTAGAATGTCACGCCTTCCCTTTTTGTCAGGAACTTTGATCTCAATCTCTCTATCAAATCTTCCCGGTCTTCTTAAGGCAGGATCAATTGCATTCGGTCTGTTGGTAGCAGAAATTACTATTACCTTACCTCTTGCCTCTAATCCATCCATAAGAGAAAGCATTTGTGACACAACTCTTCGCTCAACTTCGCCGGTAACTTCTTCTCGTTTAGGCGCTATAGAATCAATCTCATCAATGAAAACAATTGATGGTGCTTTCTCTCTTGCCTCCTTGAATATTTCCCGTAGCCTGGCTTCACTTTCACCATAGAACTTGCTCATAATCTCAGGACCAGAAATGCTAATGAAGTGTGCATTGCTTTCGTTTGCAACTGCCTTTGCTAACAAAGTCTTTCCTGTACCTGGTGGTCCATAAAGTAACACACCCTTTGGTGCTTCTATTCCTAATTTTTCAAATATCTCCGGATGACGCAGAGGTAATTCAATCATCTCTCTTACTTTCTTAATCTCATCAGTCAAACCACCAATGTCTTCATAGGAAACTTGCGGAACACCTCTTAGTGCTTCACCTTTTTCCGCTATATGGAAAACTGTTTTTTGAGTTACAAGAACAGCATCAGCGTTAGGAGACACTCCTACTATCTGAAATGTCAATCGGCCTCCAAAATATGGAACCATGACATTATCACCCTTAATCAAGGGAACACTTTCTAATGCGTCTGCAAGATACCGTTCATCAATTGGCGGTATAGCTTCTAACGGAGCCACTACAATTTTCTCTGCAGCTGTTGCCTTGATCTTTTTTACCGTAACACTATCTCCAATTGCAATTCCAGAATTGTTTCGTCCTAATCCATCTATTCTAATAATTCCTTTTCCTTCGTCTGAAGGATAAAGCGGTAAACATTTTGCAACAGTTCTACGCTTACCCTTAATCTCTACAACATCTCCCGTTGATGCGTTTAATGTATCCATGGAATCGTAATCAATTCTTGCTACGCCACGCCCAACGTCCCGTGTATAGGCTTCCAATACTTTGAGAGAAAGCTCATTTTCACTCATAATTCATCTCACTTAATGTATTGTTTATACCTTTGTCGTTGAATTCCTCTGAAAAAAAATTAAGTTAATCACAAGCTTAAAATCTGTTGAGTAGTCAAAAATTTTCACAATGGGAAAAAGACCTCTCGTTAGAAGACGTGGACGCGGTGGGATGCAGTTTAGGGCAGCTAAAACTGGAAAAATTGCGCCAGCAAAATATCCTAACTTTGATCCTAAAGAGAGTCATATTGTTGAGATTGTTGATCTTGTTCATGAAAGAGGTCGTGATGTCCCATTAGCAAAAATTCGACTTGATAACGGCTCGAACTCATTTCTTCCTGCAGTTATTGGATCTAAGGTTGGCTCAAAGATACAATTTGGATATGAATCTGGAATTGTAGATGGCAATGTAAACAGCATTCAAAATATTCCTGATGGTACAACTGTGTGTAATGTAGAAAAGCAAGTTGGTGACGGAGGTTCTTTTATTAAATCTGCTGGAACTAGTGCAACAATATTTTCACATGGTGATGATGGTGTTACGCTAAAACTTGCTTCTGGCAAATTTATTACTCTAAACAAAAAAAACAGGGCGATGATAGGAACCTTGGCAGGCGGTGGAGTTACTGACCGGCCACTAATGCGTGCTGGAGTAAATTGGAGAAGGTTTAGATCAAAAGGACAAAAATACCCGATTGTTAGAGGTGTAGCCCAAGGAGCATACGTCCATCCTCATGGAGGAGGTAGACATCAACACGTTGGGCAAAGCTCAACCGTTTCACGTAACGCACCACCTGGAGCAAAGGTTGGAAGCATTGCTGCTAGAAAAACTGGAAGGGCTAGAATTAAGGAAAGAAAAGGACCACCGAAGAAGTAAGTTCTGTTTTTGCATCATTCTATAATTAGTGCGGGAGGTGGGATTTGAACCCACGAACTCCTGAGAGATAAGGATCTGAACCTTACGCCGTTGACCAGGCTGGGCGACTCCCGCAAATAGCAAGAAAAAAACCTCGAATAAGTTTCTTTTTTGTTATAGCAAAAACAAAATAGCTAATCATGTACTCATTCAAATAAGATGAAATTTAGAGAGATTTATTGTGATAATTGCAAAAAATCACTTGGTATGTATAATGTAAAATACTACTCAGAACACAGTGTTGCGGAAATAATACGAACAATTCATTCATTCCATAGCCGTGCTGGACATAATATAAAAATTCGCAAAAAAAAATCTGAAGCGGATTAGAATTTGCAGTTTAATTAAGAGTCTTCGAATTCCTTTAACAGTTCCTTTTGACGTTTGTTTAGTTTTTTTGGAATGTTCACAACTAATCTTACATACAGATCTCCCCTGCCACGAAAGCCTCGCCCTGGCAAGCCCTTTCCCTTTAGTTTCATAATTGAATTTGGTTGACTTCCAGGATCAACAGTAATTTTCTCATATCCATCAAGAGTGGGAACTTGAAATGTTTTACCTAAGCTTGAATCTACCATTGAAATTTGTGCATCATAAAAAATTTCTCTGCCATCTCGTTTGAATTTGGGATGAGGCTGAACTTGCACCCTTACTATTAGATCACCATTGATTCCATCTGGTACTGAATCACCCTCACCAGAGAGCACATAGTCACCGTTGTCTATGCCTGGCGGAAGTTCAAATGAAATATGTTTTATGCCTTTTACTTTTCCTAATTTACATTTTCTACAGGGTTTTTCAATTGTTACTCCTTGCCCCTGACATTTTCTGCAAGGCTGAACAGTAACAAACGTAGAGAAGCCCATATTTCGACTAGCCCTTACTTGTCCCTGACCATTACACTCCGAACATTTTATTTTTGACGTGCCAGGTGAACAACCAGTACCATTACAATCCTGGCAGTCCACGTTTTTTGGTATATCAAGCTCCATTTTTTTTCCATGAAGCACCTCCTCTAGAGAAACAAAAGTTTCATGCAGCAAATCAGAGCCCCTCTGCCTTCCAAAACCACCAAATCCCTGTCTGCCTCCAAAAAGATTCTCGAAAACTGATTCAAAGCCTCCCGATGTTCGTCTACCTCTTCCTCCAAACAAATCGCTAAAGATGTCATCAAAGTTGGATCCAGCTCCACGGAAAATATCTTCAGTACTATATCGTCCATCTACGCCAGCATGTCCATGTTGATCATACAGTTGTCGTTTTTTTGAATCTGATAACACTGCATATGCTTCTGAAATCTCCTTGAAATGCTCAGCAGATTCGGGTGACTTGTTTCTGTCAGGATGAAATTTTAAAGCTAATTTTCTATACTGAGATTTAATCTCATCTTGTGAAGCTGTCTTAGAAACACCAACAACTTCATAATAATCGCGTTTAGCACTCATATCAAGATCAAATATTTAATTTGCCGTATAAATTAGCTAAGATATTCATTTCAAATAATTGGTTTATGACGTTTTATTTTGGCTTATCTTCACTTGGTTTTGATTCTGGTTCTGGCTCAGGCTCTGATTTTTCTTCAGATTTGGTTTCATCTTTCTGTTGGTCTGCCCCTGGTGGAGGAGTAGCATTTTTGTATAATTCAGTAGTTATTTCATTTACTATCGCTTTTAATGCATCTAGTTTTGTTTTAATTTGGTCTACGTCCTGAGTTAGAACTTCCTTCAGCTCCTTTATTGCATCTGTAGCCTTAATTCCCTGTTCTTGCGATATTTTGTCTTTAAGATCTTGGTTAACCAATTTTTCTGTCGTGTAGATGAAGCTTTCTGCCTCATTTTTGAGGTCGACTGTCTCTTTCTTCTTCTTGTCTTCGTCTGCGTGCTTTTCTGCATCCAGTTTCAATTTTTCGACCTCTTCATCTGATAGTTTTGTAGTAGATTCTATTGTAATTTTATTATCCTTTCCAGTTCCCAGATCCTTTGCTGTTACGTTTATGATACCATTCGCATCAATGTCAAATTTTACATTGATTTGTGGAACTCCTCTAGGAGCCGGAGGAACATCAGTCAGGTTAAAACTTCCCAAGGAAACATTGTCAGCAACCATAGGTCGTTCCCCCTGAACCACGTTTATTGTAACTGCGGTTTGATTATCAGCAGCTGTTGTGAAAGTCTTGTCTTTGGATGTTGGTATTGTAGTGTTTCTCTCAATAATTGGTTCACGCACACCACCTAGTGTTTCAATTCCTAATGTCAATGGAGTTACATCTAGTAACACAATATCACTTTCCACCTCTCCAGCCAGAATACCCGCCTGAATGGCAGCGCCAAAGGCAACAGCCTCCATTGGATCAACTCCAGATTCTGGGATTTTACCAATAGTGTCCTCAACAAACTTTTTTACAATTGGCATTCTAGTAGGTCCGCCAATGAGTACACTTCTGGTTATGTCTGAAGCAGATAATTTTGCATCCTCAAGTGCTTTATCAACTGAAGGCTTACATCTATCAACTAGTGATGCTACAAGACTCTCTAGTTTGGCTCTTGTTAGTTTCACTTCAAGCGCAGTCTTTTCATGGACGTATGGTAAGTTTATCTCAGTTTCCATTACACCTGAAAGTTGAATCTTTGCCTTTTCACAAGCCTCTCTGAGTCGTTCCATAGCTTTCTTGTCACCTGAAAGGTCAACACCCTCTTTTTTTCTGAATTCCTCTTTGACATAATCCATTATAGCTATATCCATATCCGTGCCACCCAGTTGAGTATCACCAGAAGTGCTCATTACTTCAAAAACGCCACCGCCCATTTCCATTATTGAGACATCGAGTGTACCACCACCAAAATCAAATACCAATATTTTCATTTCCTGCTTTGGTTTGTCAAGACCAAAAGCAAGAGATGCTGCAGTAGGCTCGTTGATAATTCGCACCACCTCAAGCCCAGCGATTGTTCCAGCATCTTTGGTAGCTTGTCTCTGATTATCATCAAAATATGCAGGAACTGTAATTACCGCCTTTGTAATCTTGTCACCAGTAAATGCTTCAGCATCTTTTTTAATTTTTTGTAAAATAAAAGCGGAGATTTGTTGTGGCTTGTATTCTTTGCCTTGAATTTTGTAAACGTGGTCTGTACCCATCTTTCTCTTTGCCTTAGTAATAGTGTTTTCAGGATTTGTTACAGCTTGGTTTACAGCGGGCGTACCAACAAGCATGGGACTACCATCCTTTGGAAATGCAACAACGGATGGAAATGCCTTACCATGTGCTGTTTGGCCTTCAGCTGAAGGAATTATTGTTGGCTTACCACCTTGAATAATTGCAGCAGCTGAGTTACTTGTTCCTAGATCAATACCAATTATTCTTTCTGCCATATTTTTTACCTATTTTTTAATTAATTTTTTTGAAACACACACTTTCGAGTATTTGATTACCTCGTCACGAATAATATATCCTTTTGCGATCTCTTTTACAATTGTACCTTCTTCATGATTAGGATCCTCAATCTCTTGAACTACTTCATGTAACTTAGGATCAAGTTTCTTTCCTTCAGCTTCAATGGGTTTTACTTGATAATGATCCAGAATAGATTCCATGTTTTTTATGATACCGTTAAGACTGCCTACGTTTCCTCCCTCTTTTTCATATGCGTTTTTTGCACGAATAAAATCTTCATACACTGTTAAGAAATCCAAAATTATTTTGTCACCTCTTGCGTTAATTCTAGCAACTGTCTGCTTTTCCAGATTTTGGTAATCTGCAAGTAAGCGTAGAGATTTTTGTTTTTCCTTTTCTAAAAGTTCTTTCAACTCGTTTAATTGTAATTTATACAATACTGTTGAGGATTCTTTGATTTTTGCTTTCTTGTCATCCTTATTGTCAGTGTTTTTCTCGTTGGACATCATATCATCTAGGGATTTATCTAGAGTGCTCTCATTTTTTTCGTTGTCAGACATCGATTTTTCTGATTTTTTAGATAATTTTACCTTTTATTCTCTACTTTGCACAGGGGATTGGCCTTTATCACAAAAATATCTTGATCTTTTTCAATCTCCTGTATTTTTTTATAGTCAGTTCCAGAACATGCTACAATTATTGTTGTTTTATCACTGAAGAATGTGTTTGCCCCATCTTCAGCTGTTTCCACATCGCCTATGTAATCACGTAATTTAGAGGAAAGACTCTTTAACATTTCGATCTTATCAGCCCGAATTTCATTTGTGTCCATAGTCCACGCCAATACAATTTTTGTTTTGGCGGCTTTTAGATCGTTTTTCTTCAAAGTAATTCTAACTGTATCAATCAATCTCTTGATATAGCCATTAATTCCCCTGATGCTTCCGTTAATAAGATACATCAAAGTTTGAGCGCCCTCAAACGAAGAACCTAATGAACGTAAATCAAAGATACCGGTTATCATGTCGTCAAGATATATGTCCGTGAAATCAACAAATGTTTTGTCAGATTTTGAATTGCTGTTTACAAATTTACATATCTCTAAAACACTACACAAGCTTGAAAATCTTTTGATGATATTAATTCCATGTATGTACTCTGCTGAAGAAATTTCTACAAATTTTTTTATTTCCTTACCTGTTGTCAGTAAGGATAAAAGTTTTTTATCATCGGTCTTACTCATCGAGCCAATAATTTGTGGAGTGTTGTCCATATTACCAAGTGGAAAATAAAAGTAAGAGATTGATTTTCCAGCATCAAATCCAGTAACATGCTTTAACAGTGCTATGTTTTCATTATTTCCTCCAAATCCAGTTGCAACACAATAAACTACAGAGCTGCCCTTCTTCAACGATTTAATCGCATCTTTAAACTTTGAATTTATTTCTGTTTTCAAGTCCTGACCAGTCTTTCTTATTCGCGGTGTAAAGAAAAGATAATTCGCTTCTGAAACTGCGACATCTATAGGCTTCATAGAAAGTAAAGGCTCATCACCTCGAAGTGATACCACACTTGGATAGGTTTTTGCAGTTTCAGCCTTTAGTGATATGGCAGAAGAAGAAGATTCATCAATTATATGCACATCAGCCCCCTTTGACGCCATCTGACATGCAAGAGAATATCCTTCCGTACTTAGTCCATAAACAACTACTTTGTCTTTTACCATTGTAATTGGTTTACGTATTTAGACTAAGAAATACTTAATGGTGTTTGGAATTCAAACAGAAATACTTGAAAATTTGGTTTGATATTCTAACTCCAAAGCAGCTCCTGTTTTTTGAACACATGATTAAACGCATTAAAAAAAATCATACTGTCTTATGTACGTCACGTGATTATCAGCAAGTGACACAATTAGCAAAAATAAGAGGGCAAAAGCTGGTAATAGTAGGTAAACATGGTGGGGCAAAAAGATATGATAAGCTAAGTTCTAGCCTGCGTCGATCGAGGCTACTATCAACAAGAATAAAGAGATTTTCGCCTGATATCACGGTTAGTTTCTGTTCACCTGAAGCCGCACGAGTTTCCTATGGATTGGGTATACAACATATTTGTTTTTCCGATTCGCCTCATGCAACAGCTGTTATGAAACTTGTCATCCCACTTGTTCAAAAATTATTGATACCTTGGATTATTCCGAAAAAAGAGTTTACAAAATTTGGAGTAAATGCCAAAGATATTATACATTACAGAGCAATCGACGCTGCAGTTATTACAAAGCGTAAAATTTCAAAAAATAGTAAAAAGCCATCTAAAAAAGTAAAAAGGAAAATTATCCTAGTGAGAGTTGAAGAGGAACAGGCTTCTTATTCATCGAAAAAAAGACCCGCATTCCCTATCATTAAGGAAATAATCAAAAATTTTCATAACGAAGAGATTGTGGTAATGGGAAGATATTCTTCTCAAGTAAAACATCTTGCTCAAACTTTTGGTAATAAAATTAAGATATTGGATAAGGTTGTTGACGGGAAAACACTTCTGAATAATGTTGATGTCTTCATCGGATCTGGGGGAACAATGACTGCTGAATCTGCACTGTTAGGTATTCCTACGATATCATACAACGCAATACCAAATATTATAGAAACATATCTAGTCAGGAAAAAACTTGTTCTAAGAAAAACAAGTCCCAAGCAGATTACTGTATCAATTAGAAAGCTTCTAGATTCTCCCAATTTAGAAATAAAAAATAGAGCTAAAAAGATGCTGGATTCTATGGAAGATCCCTTTCCTATTCTTGTAAAAACTATGAAATCCATCTTAAAGTAATATTATAAGGGAATAACAAAAAAGCCCGGTAGTGTAGTGGCAAGCATAGGGGCCCTTGGAGCCTTTGACCTCGGTTCGAGTCCGGGCCGGGCTATTATTTTTTTAAAAATCTAGTTTAGTTAACAATTTTGTTGCGACGACAAAAAGAATAGATGCAAGCACTATCAAAACTATCATTTCTAAAATAACAAACTCTGTAATGGTACCAAAAATTCCAGCCCTAATTATGTCGACAAGATATGTCAGTGGATTTAGATAAAATATAGTTGCGAGAGGTTGTGGAGCACCAGCAGCAGGATAAAAAGCCGTACTTACAAAAGCAAAGAAAATAAAAACTGTATTAATAATTACATTGAAACCTTCACTTGAACGTATTCTTGCGGAAATGATTGAAGCAATAGAACCAAATAATATCGCGCCGACTATTGCGGTGAAAGCTATGAGTGGAATTGTAATTAAGCTAAATTCTGCTGATTGAAAAAATAGCGGATATCCAACTGCGGCAATTAATGTGGCACTGACTAAACCTACTATTGCAATTGTGGTGATATTGCTAAGGATGTAATTTGATCTTGTAAATGGACCTGACATTATTTGTTCAAACATTCCATGTCGTCTATCATTCCAAATTATAATTCCAGAAATGAGAGTGCTATTCATAATATTAAATCCAATCATTCCAGAAGCTAAGAATGCTGGATAGCTAAGATTCTTAGTTCCAAAAGATACTTCATCTATCAGTGCAGTGTACGCAAAACCAGCTACAAAAATCCAAATCAAAGGAAAAATTACCTGCCAGATTAGAAAACCTGGGTTAATTGAAATCGTAATGTTTCTATTAACTAATCTAATTATCGGGTGCATTAGAATCGCTCACAACTTTGAGAAATATTTCTTCAAGATTTGTTGGTATAGCAGACAAATCATCTATAGATATATTGTTTTGATTTAAAATTTTGAGAACATTCATTAAAACAAGTTCAGAATTAGTAGACTGTATTGTGATTGTTGCACCTGTATTAAACTCAATTTTGCAGTCCTGAATGCTTTCTAAAAGACTTCCTAATGTTTCAATATTAGAGGAAACATGAATCTTGATTGTTTTTTCACGACCAAATCTATTTTTAAGTTCATTTGGAGAGTCAACAGTAATTATCCTACCTTTGTTAATGATTGCAATGCTATCACAGAGATATTCTGCCTCGGTTAGGACGTGTGTGGTATAAAATATTGTTAGGTTATTTTCCTTTACTTTAATTTTTAAAAAATCTAATAATTGTCGTCTAGCGGTTGGATCTAGTCCTACAGTAGGTTCATCTAAGAATAACAAATCCATATCGTGCATGAACTCACGTGCAACTTGGACTCTTCGGCGCTGACCTATAGACAAGTCTTCATTTTTTTTCTTTCTAATTTCAACTAGATTAAATGTAGTAAGAAGTTCTTCTGTTCTATCCCTTCTAGTTTTTTTGTCAAGGTTCCACATCATTCCATATTTTTCCAGAGATTTTTCCACTGAGAGTGTTGGTTCATAACTTGGTTGCTGTAAAACTACACCAATTTTTTTTCTTATACTCAATGATTCCTTTATAGCATCAATTCCTAGAACCGAAATTTCGCCGCTGGTTGGCTGGATCAATGTAGTCAGCATCTTAATTACAGTTGATTTTCCTGCTCCATTTGGTCCTAAAAAACCAAAAATTTGTCCCTCATCGACATCAAGATCTATACCATCTACTGCATTTATTCCATCATATGATTTGAAAAGAGATCGCGCAAGAATTGATTTCATGCGTCTTAAAAATCCTAGACTCCTTAAATGTTAATAAGAGATAAAAAAATAAAATTATGGGGAGTAAGTTGTCAGAGTTTGATAAATTATTAGATAACATTCTAAATCAAAAACCTGAATTCACTAGAGAAGATATTCTGGATAGGGTCAGACAAAAGAAGGAAAAGATAGGTCCAGGTTATCTGACAGATCAGGGAGCTCTTTTTCTTATCGCTGAGGACCTGGAAATAACATTAACACAGACCTTAAAGGCTGAAGTTGATCTGAAGGACCTTTCTATAGGCGCCAAGGATGTGTCAGTTAAAAGTAGAGTACTAAATATTTCACCTGCGAAGCAGTTTTCTAGAAAGGATGGTTCTCCCTTCTTGCTAAGAACCATGACAATTTATGATAATGATTCTACTGTCAGTGTAAAGCTTTGGGATGAAAAAGCCAATCTTCCTGGAATTGAAAAACTGAAACCCGGCGATTTGATAAAAATAATTAAGGCTTATATAAAATCAGATCTAAACGGAAGCCCGACAATTAATGTTGGCTCAGGTTCTGAGATTGATAAAACCAACCAAGAAAGTGAAATACGGTCAATAGAAGCTCTGGCTATTGACTCTAGTGAAATTAAGGAAAACCAAAATGATCTGGTTGTTTCAGGTAAAATAGATGGAGGCATAAGCACGTTAGAGTTTACAAACCGGCGTGGTGAACCAGGAAAAGCGCTTAGAATGAGATTGAAAGGTAAGGACAACGCTGTAACAAGAGTTGTATTATGGGGAAAGGACGAATCACTTTTACCAAAAGTTGTTTCTCAAGATGCAAAAGTAATGCTTTTGGGTGTCAGAACAAAAACAGGAAACCAGGGTCTTGAAATTCATGGAAACGATGCAACAATGGTTAAAATTGACGGTGGAAAAGAAGCAGAGCCTGTTATTGTACGTATTGCTACAATTAACAGAAATGAAAAAGAAAGAACTTCTGCAATAGGTGTAGACAGTAAAAAAAATCTAGTATACATGTCCGATTCTGCAAACATGCTAGATTCTGTTAATAATGGTGATGTTATAGAATGCATGCCATCAAAGGTTTTTGGTAATTCCCTAACAATAGATAGTGAATCATTTGTAAGAAAAATTGATGATAATAATTCAATTCCAACATTATCTGATCTAAGAACTAAAATTTCTGAGATTAAATCAGGTAATGATTATTGTGTTGAAGCGATAATTTTGAAGGCGTCTGAAAAGCGAGAAGTGCAAACAAAAACTGGAGAAACAATCATGCTGGCAGAAATGTTTGTTGAAGATGATAGCAGTCAGATCTGGATAAAAGGATGGAGAAACCAAGCAACACTTTTAGATGGATTTTCCGTTGGCGAGGTAATTTCTGTTACACCCGTTAACGCAAAGGTTGGACTTGAGGGAAGAACTGAATTATTTTTAACGCGATTTTCAACAGTTACAAAAAAGAATTAAGAGTCCCAGAATCCCCTTGTCATGACATACTGTCTTTCAGCTTCATAAATTTGCTTATACATAAGATCTTCATCAATCATGTTTCGTAAAATCCTTGCACCAGTATCTGCACCTATTCCATAACCTGACAAAACAATTACTGCTTTCTTTCCAAAAGTTTCAATTAGTGAAGCAATTTTCCATGCTCGTTTAAATTGATGATTTTCCTCAGTTGAAAGTTTTTTATGATTATGTTTTTTCTGAATAATTTTTACCAAATCATGATTAGAGTAAAAAGTAGTTGTAATTTGCCTTCCTTTGCAGTATTTACAAAATAAATTTTCCTTAACTTCTTCCGTTATTGTGGCCAGTTGCCACTTTCCACAACGGGCACAGATTAGACGGTGTTTGGTTTTCAATAATCGCTTTTTTACCAAATCAAGAATTGCCTTATCAATACTAGCTGGGGAAGAATAGTATTTTGTGGTATGATCTAGTAGAGGTTCTGCCAATTTTGAAAATCCATCAGCGTTTATCCACTCAATTTGAATTTCATTATTCTTGATCCTAGTCAAAATACGATCTGTGCCTGGCAGATCAAACTTGTCGTGAAACAATTCTCGTAATGCTTCCCTTACAATTGGTGTGTTTTGATAACGCTCGTAAAGAAAATGACCTGTTTTTCTATCATAAATGGCACCACGACCAACCACGCCAAATTTTTTTGCAACACACCATGTCCTCCAATTAACATTATGTGTCCCGGTAAGGGATGCAGATACAACATTTGACAAATCAAATTTTTCCATTAAAGTTTCAACGAATATCTTTTTGTGAATTCTTGCGTTAGAAGTTAAAACAATCCTATAAGCATCTGATCTTGACTCTACAATATATCCAAGAGTAGATGATAGGAGAGAAGAAAGCATAGTTGCTAAAGTCGCATTAATTTTTGTACCAAAACATGCATGAATAATAACTGTACCGTCTGTCCTTACTGACTCGATTACAATAGTTTTCTCGTCAGGTATGACGTTAAAATTTAGCTCTGAAATTGTTTTGTTAAGAACTGATAATGAACCATGTTTTACTTTAGCTCTGAACAGTCCAACCTTTTGCGCAGTGTCATAATCTACTGGAATACTTTCTCCTTCCCAATAAGGTACCTTTCTTCCCCCACCACTAATAGGTTCAACGTTAACTTGCAAAGCTTTTTCATCAATGTTTAAAATTCTCCATTGCATCCCACGAAGAACAAAGATGTTTCCTTGATCGCCATAATCCCCTACGAATCGTTGATCTAGTGAACCTATGATCTTCTTCCCTACTGAATCAAATACTTTAAATTTTAAAATGTCTGGGATCGTTGAAAGGTTCTCATAAAAATATCTAAATGAATTTCTTTTTTTCCAAAATTTCATTTTTTCCTTATCAAAATACAAAATGTAGATGCTATCAAAAATTTCTAAAACATCACAAAATTCATCCAATGTTAAGTTTCTAAACGGATATGCTTGCCTGATTGTTTTGTATGCAAAATCAATAGAAACCTCACCAATCTGAAATGATAAGCCTACTAAATGGTGGGCAAGAACATCAAGAGAGTTGTCATGAATTTTTTGTTCCTCTATTGAGCTGTTTTTTATTCGATCAAGGATCGCTTTAGCTTCAAATTCATCATCAGGATTATTTGTAATAATTAATCCTCTGGCAGAAGAATTTCTTGAATGTCTGCTTCTTCCTATTCTCTGAATAAGTTTTGTTGCCTGGCGTGGTGAGCCATAATGAATTACCAGTTCTACTGAGCCAATATCCAATCCTAGTTCGAGGGAAGAAGTACAAACAACTATACCACGATTTCCGCTACGAAGTATGCCCTCGGTTTCTTCCCTAACTTGTTTTGATAATGAGCCGTGATGCAGTTCAATATTCATCATGGTCTTGTCTCTTAGTATAGAAGCTAAAAATTCAGATTCACCTCTGGTGTTGGTAAACAAAAGAATTGGTGAATTTAGGTTTAGTTTTTCCACATATTCAATAATTGAATCTGCAACCTCTGAGATTGAACCTCCCACAAATTTTACTTCGACCTCATATTTTCTAACTGATTCATCCTTGATTATCTTGCAGGGTTTCTTTGTACCGACAAGGAATTGTGCGGCATCATCTGTATTTCCAATCGTAGCAGACAAACCCGTTCGTATAATTTTCTGGTTTGAGTTTAGTTGTAATCTTTCTAAGCTTAATGATAGTTGGGAGCCCCTTTCACTTGCCAAAAGTTCGTGTACCTCATCAATTATTATCCATTCTAGTTCAGAAAGTGCCGTTAACATCTTCTGTTGAGCAAGAAGAATGACAAGAGTTTCTGGCGTCGTAATCAGCACATCGGGTGGTGAGTCTGAGATTTTTTTTCTGACTGATTGGGGTGTATCGCCATGTCTGATCTGGATTGTTAGATCCTCCAGCTCAGCATATTTGATTATTCTTCTAAAAATGTCTCTGTTGAGTGACCTTAGTGGCGTAATGTAAAGTGATTTGATCTTTCCCTGCTTTTTTGTTTTTTTTATCTGTGAAAAAATTGGAATTACTGCACACTCTGTTTTACCAGAACCGGTTGGCGCAACAATCAACGAGTCTTTCTTTTGATAAATTACTTGCAATGCGCTTTTCTGTATCTCGGTTAACTGTTCAAATCCTAACGAACGAAATTTTTCCTCAAAAAAATTTTCAGTTGGAGGATTCTTCAATATTTTTTGTTCTAGTTCGCTCATAAACAATCACGCATACAATTCCTATAGCAAATAAAATGGGTACAACAATAGGAATATAATCAAAGAACCCAGCCATTATGGATATTGGTTTTAACAGTATTAAATATATTAAGATCCATCAGTAAGACCACTAGAAGTTATGTTATATTGAAATTTTTTGTTAATAAACGGAGAAACTACCTGACATTGAAAACCGTTGGCGTTTTTTTTAAGTCTAATCTTGATATGTGTAAACATACCAATTGATTTTTCCAAGTTTTCCTCCTCATGCTCGTTAAATGATCTAACAATATTGGTAACAACTATTGGAATTTTGGTGTTTATAGCAATACTGGCTAAATTTTGCATGTATTTCATAAATGCTAGATGCTTTTCAAAGGACTGTTCTTTTTTTGAATATTCAAATGAGAACAGGTCAGTTGCATTATCTACCACAATCAAGGAAAAGTCGTTGGTAGCTATTTTTGATAAATACTTTGATTGTTGAACACTGTTGGTAATTCGTCCTATCTTAATTTTGTCAAGTAGTATGGGATCTAATTTCCGTATCTTTAACATTTCAACTAATCTTTCCGGTCTAAATTCACCAGTTGTGTCTTGAAAAAGAATCTCTTTTCCATTTTTTAAAGCACTAATACAAATTTGAAATGCTAATTGTGTTTTTCCAGTAGAGTTTTGTCCAGAAATATCAGTAATCAATCCTTCCTTTATTCCACCACCAAGGAATTGATCCAACTTTTTTAATCCAGTTTCGAACATGTTTTGTTTACACAAAAACTAAAGTGTTTTTCCTAAATAATTCAATAGGCAAGGCTTTAATTATAGTAACCGAAGCAAACTGCATTAAGTGAATAACAAGTGTCACAAACGATTGCAAAACGACCATTAACAACATTACAAAAAAACACGAAGAAAAACGTGATTGTTAGATTGAAAAATGATATTGAATACAAGGGAAGGATGGTTAATGTTGATTCTTATATGAATTTGATAATGACTGATGCCGAAGAGCTAAAAGATGGAAAGGTCACTGAAAAGTTTGGAAGAGTGATTTTGCGCGGAAATAACGTGTTATTCATTAAATTAGAAAATGAATTATAAAGCGTAGTTTCAAATGTCAAAGAACTATATTTTCACCTCAGAATCCGTAACTGAAGGACATCCCGATAAGGTCTGTGACCACATTTCTGATGCAATATTAGATGAATTTCTCAGGCAGGATCCAGATTCAAGAGTTGCAGTTGAGACCCTTGTATCAACTGATTTTGTCACAGTTGCGGGAGAGGTCACATCAAAAGGCAAATTTGACATTGAGAAAGTTGTCAGGGACACAATTGCAGAAATTGGTTATGATGATCCTGCTTTGAAGTTTGACGCAAAAACCTGTCAAGTTATTGTAAGGATAGACCCACAGAGCCCAAACATTTCTCAAGGTGTAACAGCATCGGAGCAAAAGGAACAAGGTGCGGGAGACCAAGGCTTGATGTTTGGATATGCGACAAACGAAACTGATGAGTTTATGCCATTACCAATAACACTAGCCCATAAGCTTACAAAAAAACTTGCAGATGTTAGAAAATCAAAAGAGTTAGCGTGGGTTAGACCTGATGGTAAATCTCAAGTTTCTGTTACATATGTAGATGATAAGCCAGTAAGAGTTGAAACTGTTGTAATTTCAACACAGCATGACCCTAAAATTTCAAGTGGGGAAATTAGAAAACAGATTATTGACAAGGTGATAAAACCTGTTTGTGGAAAATGGTGGCGTGATGACATTGTAATTCATGTAAATCCAACTGGAAAATTTGAAATTGGTGGACCGCATGGCGATGCTGGACTTACCGGTAGGAAAATCATTGTTGATTCCTATGGCGGAATGGGAAGGCATGGTGGTGGTGCATTTTCAGGAAAGGACCCATCAAAGGTAGATAGGTCAGCATGCTACATGTGTAGATATGTTGCAAAAAATCTAGTGGCAGCAGGTCTTGCGGACAGATGCGAGGTACAGATTGCCTATGCCATTGGAGTTTGCCAACCGTTATCATTGATGGTTAACACATTTGAAACCAACAAAATACCTGAAGAGAAGATTGAGAAAATTCTAAACTCACATTTTGACATGAAGCCCGCCTCAATTATTTCTCATCTAGACCTAAAGAGACCAATTTACAAAAAAACTGCAGGTTATGGTCATTTTGGCAGAAACGAACCAGAGTTTAAATGGGAAAATACCGACAAGGTTGAAGAACTAAGAAAGGCTGCTGGTCTGTAAAAATTTTTCAACTGATATTAGCTTAACATTGGTTAATTTTTGAAGGTGTTTCACATCAGACGTATAATCTCCAATCAGTATGTCCAGAGATTCCGAACTGTATATACCATTATCGTATGCGTCCTCTAGGTTTATTTTTTTAAATTTCACTTTCATATTTTTAGAAAAAAGCTTTACAAAATCTTCAAAACTTATCTTTCTAGGACCTGCCAGATCTAAAATTTTGTTAGAAAATTTTTTCTCAAGAATCGTCTCCAGTATGATCTTCGCAACATCTTCTACAAATATTGGTTGTAATCGATATTTGCCAGAACCTGGAATAATTATTGTGCCTTTCTTCATCTGTTTTGAAAGGGATTTGGTGAGATGATCTGTCTTTCCTATAATGTAAGAAGCGCGAAATATGGTGTAATCTAGACCGGAATTGATTATTTCCCGTTCAGCCTTGTATTTTGAGGCAAAATAACTTGATGTACTGTTTTTAGAAACACCAAGACCACTTATGTAGATGATTTTTTTAATGCCAGTATTTTTGCATGTCTTGATTACATTTTTTGTTAGATTAACATTAATTTCTTTAAAAGTAGACTTTGGCGTTTCTCTACCTATGCCTATAAGGTGTACCAGAACGTCATAATTTTTCAATTTACTTTGTAGTTGATGTTCTTGGAGATTTTTAGACTGGACTTTTGTTTCAGTAGAATACTTACCAAAGTTTTTTCTCGAAATTCCCAAAACGTTAACTTTGTTTTTGTAAAGAAGTTTTCTCAGACTTTTGCCCACAAAACTATTAGCTCCCGTAATTGCAATTCTTGCAGATAAGTTTGACATAAAAAAATCACACAACAATTGATTTTAAGGATATCATTCGTCATTCATTGTGGACGTGCAAGAAAAACCCAAGGGCAAGCTGAGAACCGGATTTACAACTGGTACTAGCGCTACGGCTGCCTCAATGGCTGCAATTTTATCAATTATTAATCAAAAAAAAATTGAATCGGTTGATGTTTTGCTTCCAAAAAAAGACAGAATAAAAATTAATATCAACAGTTGTAAGTTTGATAAAAACAAGGCACGTTGCTCAGTGATCAAGGATGGTGGTGACGATCCTGACGTGACACATGGTGCTGAAATAGTTGTCGACTTGGAACTAACAACAAAACCAAACTCTATTGAAATTGATGGCGGAGAAGGAGTAGGCAGGGTAACAAAACCTGGCATAGGCCTAGAGATTGGTCAAGCTGCAATAAATCCCATACCGAGAAAAATGATCACGGAAAATTTGACTCTAACCGGTAAAAAAATTCTAGAAAAAAATGGAATTAAGGTAGTAATATCAGTTCCAAAAGGAAAGGAGCTGGGACCAAAGACCGACAATCCCAGAATTGGAATCGTAGACGGGATATCAATCCTAGGAACAAGTGGAATTGTAATACCATATTCTACTGCTTCATTTGCTGCAGCTATCCGGCAACAAATTGACGTTGTGGTTTCAATGGGGGATGATACAGTTATCTTGACAACCGGGGGGAGAAGTGAAGACTATGCAAGGAAGATCCTTGAACTTCCGGAACACTCATTCATACAGATGGGAGATTTTTCTGGATATGCAATTTCCCAATGTGCAAAGAAGGGCATCAAGAAAGCGTATGTCGGTGGGTTTATCGGAAAATTTGCAAAGATGGCAACCGGCGTCAAACAGACGCATGTAAAGGGCTCCAAGGTTAACATGGAATTTCTCGCGGAACTGGCAAAAAAATGCAAGGCAGAAGAAAACATAATCCAGAAAATAAAAAATGCAAATACTGCCAGAAATGTACAAGAAATTGTTCTTGAAAACAACACAAAGGGATTTTTTGATGAGGTCTGTTCAGAAGTTTACAAACAAATGATAAACCATTCGGAAAGCAAAACCAGCATCGAAATCATACTGTTTGACTTTGACGGGAATGTTTTAGCGAGCCATCCAAGCAGTAAGAGATTTTATTAAACCAACAAACAACCAACGCATGGAAAGAATAGCAGTCATAGCCATCACAAAAAATGGCGTAAAAATGGCCAAGGAACTGAAGGAAAAGTTCCCGTCCTGGGAGGTATTTGCGCCAGATAAGTTCTCTGATGATAACAAAAAAATTAACTGGTATGCCGACAACACAACGACGAAAATTACGGAATTATTCAAATCAAATGATGCATTAGTTTGCTTATTTTCACTTGGTGCCGTTGTTAGGTTAATCTCGCCGCATTTGAAAGACAAGAAAACCGATCCTGCAGTCATAGTCATTGATGACCAAGCACAATTTGTCATAAGTGCACTTTCTGGACATCTTGGTGGAGCAAACCAGCTGACAAATGAGATTGCAGAGCAACTTGGTGCAACACCTGTAATAACAACGGCTGCAGATGTAAACAAAACCATCGCAGTAGATCTTGTTGGAAAAGATTTGGGCTGGAAGATAGATGATGACTCTAATGTAACTAAGGTCAGCGCGTTTATGGTAAATGCAGAAAAAATTGGCGTGTATCAAAACTGTGGTGCAAAGAATTGGTGGCAGAACAAGCTACCAGAAAATGTTTCAACTTATTCAAGCCTTGATGGATTAAAAAAGTCACAGTCTAAGGGTTGCTTAATTATCTCGGATGAGCTGATTAATGATAATGAAATTCTAGAAAACGCAGTTATTTACAGACCACCCAGTCTGGTTGTGGGAATAGGTCTGCATTGGGACACGGCAAAGGACAAAATCATACAGGGACTTGATGAATCCTTAAAAAAATTCAATCTAAGCAAAAAATCAATAGCTAGGTTTGTATCTATTAAAAAGGAAAAAGATGTTGTAGGGCTAAATGAATTGGCAGAAGAAATGAACATTCCGCTAGAACTTTTTGATAGAGTTGATCTAGCAACTATCATAACTCCCAATCCGTCTAAAATGGTTGAGGGTTATGAGGGAACAGCTAGTGTGTCCGAGGCAGCTGCAATAAAGTCATCAGGTGGAATTTTGATTGTTGAAAAACAAAAATTTCCGCCAGATTTGACAATAGCTATAGCGAGGATTCAAGAATGAAACGCGGACTGTTGCTGATAGACAGGGGAAGTAGAGAAAAGGAGGTAAGACAAGAATTAGAGGTTATCTGCAGAAAAATAAAGGAGAAGGGAAATTATGAATTTTCTAACTATTGCTTTTTGGAAGTTATACCGCCATTTATTGAGGAAGGAATTAACCAAAGCCTTACTCATGACATCGATGAGCTGACTATTGTTCCTTACTTCCTTTATCCTGGGAAAAAGATCAAGGCAGCCGTAAACGAATCAATTGGATTTCAAGAAAAAACGAGTGTAAAATTTCGAATAACAAAACCTATGAGCATGCACAAAACCATGATTGAACTTGTCCACAACAGAATAACATCTACATTAAGTGAAAATTCTGTTAACATTCCCGCAGATGCAGTTGACATACTAATTATCGGACATGGAAGCAAGGATCCAAATGCTAAACGTTCTATGGAATATATTGTTGATGGGATAAAGTCAGGATACAGGAACGTAAGTTCCTGCTTTTTGGAAATTGAGGAGCCAAACATTGAACAGGGAATTCTAAAATGCAAAAATGATAATCCTGAAGTGCTTGTGGTTGTATTTTATTTTCTACACGAGGGCGCGCATGTAAAACGTGACATATATGAAGACCTGAATCCAGCATTGGAGAAGGCAAACCTGCAAAAAGTGATAATAACGAGGCATATTGGAACTGATGAAAAAATGATAAACTTGGTTTTAGAAAGAGCAAGAGAGGTAGAAGATGCTAACTAGGAAAGGACAGAGTATCGAGGACGAAAGCATGCGAATCATTGATGACGAGGTAGGTCCTCATCAATATGATAAGCTTGAATGGCCCATAGTAAGACGGGTAATACACGCTACTGCCGACTTTGACTTTGCTGGAGAAAACAAGATTGTTTTCCACAAGGATGCGGTCACGAATGGCATTAATGCACTGAAAGAAGGTCACAGTATCGTTGTAGATGTGAACGGCGTGATTGGAGGACTGAACAAGCAAAACCCAAAAGATTTTGGGAACAAATTGATTTGTAACATCTCGGATCCCGATCTAGCTGAACAAGCAAAGAAAGAGAACAAAACTAGGGCACAGATGTCCATGAGAGTGGTAGCTTCCGAAATGAACGGAGGAATTGTTGCCATAGGCAATGCTCCAACTGCGTTGCTTGAAATCATTCAAATGATTAGCGAGAAAGTAACAAAACCTGCGTTAGTTGTTGGAATTCCCGTTGGTTTTGTTGCTGCGGCAGAATCTAAAGAAAAATTACAGACGTCTGATGTGCCATTTATCACCAATGTTGGCAGGAAGGGTGGAAGCTCTTGCGCCGCATCAATCGTAAATGCGCTTTACAAATTGTTAAGGGAAAGTTCCTAGATAGCTGGACTGGATTGAAAAAAATTATTGTTTTATTTTTACCGATTATCTGCCTGTTTTTTCATGCAGATGCTGCACTCGCTGAAGTTAAGGTAGAGACAGTAGCAGACAATCTGAAGATACCTTGGGAGCTTGTTTTTGCGCCTGATGGAAGGATCTTTTTTACGGAAAGGGACGGCAATCTATGGGTTATTGAAAATGAATCCATGGAGTTAGTTGCAACGTTTCCAGCAAGCCACACGTCAGAGGGCGGCCTGTTAGGGCTGGCACTGGATCCGGAGTTTGAGAAAAATAATTTTTTGTATCTCTATCAAACGTATTTTGACTTTGAGCTGCATCATAACAAGGTTGTCAGATATACAGTTAGCAACAATCAGCTGACAGATGAGCAAACCCTAATCGATAAGATTCCCGGAGCTGTATGGCATGACGGTGGCAGAATAAAGTTTGGTCCAGATGAAAAAATTTACATAACAACTGGCGATTCGACAAACGCAAACCTATCACAAAAGATAGACTCGCTTGCTGGAAAGATCCTGAGAATCAACGCTGACGGAACCATACCAAGTGATAATCCGTTTGAGAGTTCTCCGGTCTTTTCTTACGGGCATAGAAACCCCCAAGGCATAGACTGGAATGAGAATGGAATCTTGGTTTCATCAGAACACGGACCGTCAGGGGAGAAAGGATATGCTCATGACGAAATTAACGTGATAGAACCTGGGAAAAACTACGGCTGGCCAGTGATAGTCGGAGACTCGAATAATCTGAAATACACAAACCCAATCTTGCACAGCGGCGATGTAACATGGGCTCCAAGCGGTCTTTTGTACTATGATTCTGACAAAATTCCTGAATGGAAGGGCATGTTTCTTGTAGCAGCCTTGAGGGGGCAACATGTCATGGTGATGGATCTGGACCTGGAAAACAACAGGGTAAACTCTGTTGAAAAAATTTTTCAAGACGAGTATGGCAGACTTAGAGATCTGGTGCAAAGTCCCGACGGGGATGTTTTTGTTTTGACAAGCAATGGCGACAATGATAAAATTTTACGAGTATCAACTTTGGAAACAGTTCCCTTGACAGTGAAGACAAAGCAATCCCCCTCATCTCTTGGTGAATATCTGGTATATGGAGTAATTATTGCAGCCGCTGTTACGGGAGCTGCTGTATTAATAAAAAGAAGAAAGAAATAGGTAGTATAGTTACCGTAACTCAACATGGAAGATCCTACCGGAGGAATGTGGATATATCTCATATTTTTGGCCATTCCACTGGCAAGAATCCTTCCCCGCATGTTAAGGAAGTATAGGCGTAAAAATGCTGGATTGGAACCGGAACCGGCTGAAAAAGATCTAGGAAGACAGTTTTTCACTAGCCAACCAGAGCCTCCAAAATACAGGGAAGAGCCTCCAAAAGAGCCACAGCCAAAACCTAACAAGAAAGATGGTTGGGTGGGCAAAGACGATTTTAAGTGATAGGAAAATAACTGATTATCTTTATCTTAAACGGAGTTAATCATAATAGAATGAGAAAGATTCCACGTCCATTCAAGATGCCATGGGGCAAGGGAATGGTAGTAGAAGAAGCGTATGTAACTTCCAAGTATCACCAGCCAACAATTCAGCTTTTACAGTTCAACAATGGTGACAAAGTGATAAGATTTTGCTCATACAACGAAGGAAGGTTTAGTAGAGCACCATTGATGGTAGATGAAAAAGATCTGAGAAGGCTTGGCAAGGCTACTCTGAAGAAAAAAGAACTTTTAAAGCTAATCTCAAAACTCAGTGAATAGAATCGTATGCTTCCCGAATCAGCGCTTGGATATTGGCCAAGTCCTGATCAATTCCAAGCTGGACAGTTTGTGTCTCCCCCCGGCTCTTTTGGATCTTAAGAAGAATAGAGTCCTTTTGTGGCTCCACGTCCACGAACCATCTGAGTACAAAAGACTTGCAAAACACAACCCTATGCATTCGAACGTCTTCAACCACATTGCTTCCCAACGCAAAACAAAATTTTCGAAGTGAATCCATCAAGGGCTGAACCTTTGGGTCAGCCTCTTTCCTAAAGTCATCATAGCTTCGATTCATACCGTTAGAGAACAATTCTATCACGCCTCCTTTAGGATCAAGATATCGCCATCTATTACATTATAGTTCACTAACGCCCGATCTGGGTCAAAATTTGCATGGGGCAAGTCTTGCCTGCATAAAACAAGCTTGGCTTCTTTTGGAAACCGAAAATGCATCCTTGAACCAAGTATCACATCCTTTATTCTGGTTGATTTTTGAAACGTAGTTTCCCATGTTCCTTTTGATGTGTTAATATTTACGATAACTTGATTTGCCATCCTATGCAACTTGGTTGCAAAAACATAATTGATATACATTTGAAAATGCATAAACCTCAACTGATTGGCTATGATGCATGTCACGGTACATTACTGTGAATGTAATGATTGTTGAAAAGTAACCAGTATTACAGCCAATCAGTATACAATATACGTAAACATCACTTAAAAACCGGCTTTATATAACAATTTTATTACTAATCGCTAAATATAGTCATAATTCTATTAATAGAATGCTCCAAGACTCTACGATTCGCAAGTCATTGGACGAGTACATCAAAAGCAGACTGCGGGAGATTCCTATTGAGGTAAGCCAGACGTTTCCAGATGTCAACAAGGTCTGGAAGTGTGAGAACAAACTAGATTTCTTATATGGATATTATGTAGGGAAGATAGAAGAAGGAGCGCTTAGGTATCTGCTAAAGGCAACTAGGGCGTCAGCTGGTGGTTATGTTGATGCGTTTGACATTAGAAGTGTAATTGAGATGCACAAGAATGATCTTCTTGACGCACTTAAACGTTCATTGGATAAATGATCTAAAAATAATCAAAATTATCAACGAATCATGACAAGATCATATAATGATTACGGCAATAATTACAAAACTAAATGAGTCTAACAACAATGGAGCGTAGCAGAGCGGCAAAGCTTGGTCACACTAGACGACAACTGGCCTCAGCAAAAAGAAGCCTGGCATCTGCAAAAGGTTGGATCAAACGAAGAAAACACTGAGAAAACCCAGCTCTTGGATAATTGGTTCATAGTAGGTTAGTATATAGAATATTCTAGTATTTTTGATTCATAATACTTTAGTAGTTGATATTTTTGAGGTAAGATGGAAATCGGAGACTGTTAAATCGAGATCTTCTTGGTTGACATATCTCCATTCCACTTTTTATTATGGAAATGAGTCGATAAGACATGCCATTTACGCACATTCTCCATCCTGAAATTACAAAAATCAACCAGGTCAATGTCAACGGTGTCAGGTACTATGACACTCCCGACGGGACACTCATCTCAATCACCTCGCTTTTGAAGAATTTCACGCCTGAGGGCATTCTTGAATGGAGAAAATCCGTAGGCGAAGAGGCTGCAAATGAGGTAATGAAGGCTGCCACCGCCAGAGGCTCAAAAGTGCATAAAATAATAGAATCGTGCCTGTCGAACGAGCCGGAAAACGGTGATCTTGCTGAAAAGTATGGCGAGCTTCCAGCTAGGCTTTTCAGCCAGATGGTACCAGCACTGGACAAAATCAACATGATCAGAGCCTTAGAGACTGGGTTGTATAGCAAACGGCTTGGCATCGCTGGAACGGTTGACTGTGTAGCCGAATACGAGGGAAAATTAAGTATTATTGACTTTAAAACTGCTAGGCGAAAATGGGACGAGGTGAACGAGAATTATCTTGTCCAAGCAACATTCTATTCCATCGCCTGGGAGGAGCGGACGAAAGAAAAAGTAGACCAGATAGCAATTCTTACCACAACGGAGACTGGAGAGCTTTACGTACACAAGGACGATCCGTCCAAGTATATCGGAAGGTTGGATGAAATGGTTGCAGAATATAATTCCTAGGCACGCTTTTTGATGGTACAGATATGTCACAGATAGCAGAAATAATGTCTTAGATGAATGACAGAATAACCAGTAGGAATTAGGCAAAATCGTTCAGTTTCTGAAAAATTACTTCCTGTTCATCCAACAATGTTTCCATTTGAGAATACAGTTCAGGTGATTTTTTCCTGTATGCAGCCATAAATTTGGAGTTGGATGAAAAAAATTGCTTGATTGAGGAAATGAATCTTTGTTGGCGCTGACTAATTTCTGTCAATTTTGACAAACTGTCCTCCTTCGAATTTGCAGAACTTGACAAACTTGCTTCCATTAATTCATGTATTTTTTTATAGATCATGTCCTGTCTTTTCAAAATATTTCCTAGTTTTTCATCTTTAGTATTCTCAATATCACGATAAACTTTCAGGAAATCAGAAAGGCTTGTTCCAAAAAATTCTTTCAAGCTTGAAATTATTTGGTCGTTTAGATCTATTTTTTGTTGTAGCGGGAAATTATTGTTATTCATAATCACTTATTGTGTTAGAAAAATGACAAGGGCATTTACAGTTTACCTTCACTAATTCCTGCTCATAAAGATGAATGTATTTACATTTTTTACAAAACTTCATGGCTTGATTTTTAGATCGTTTAGTTTCTGATAAACTGATCTGCCAATAACAGAATAACCAGCAAAAATTACACAAAAACTTCCTTGGTTTTCTGTGTCTCCATACTCCATTTGTCCAAAATGTAAGCGATAATGTATCACACTTCAGAAGAGTCGATCGGCTGTGCATACATGATAATGTATGACCTGAACTACCATGACAAAAAGCCAAAAAGGTACCGGGCGACGCCAAAGTTTGAAAATATTACTTGCCCCATATGTAAAAGGGAGATCATGGATCATTCAGGAACCGAGCTTTATCACTGCGCTTACCGTTTCAGGCATGGATGACTAGCTGACTGGAGATTCATGGTAAACGAATCGAGATCGTTTTATCACATTTTGATATTTGTTAATCTTGAGAAAGGTTACGATCGAGATTGATGAGGAAAGATACTTGCATTTCCTTTGTGAATGCAACGTTAACGGTTTAACCATACAGGAACAGATTGAGGAGCTCATAAACTATTATGTCATAGTGCAGAAGAAACGCCTCAAATCAAAATTTTCACAGCTAAAGATGTCAAAGTTTAAGCACTGAGCCATTTTCTCTAAAATATTTCCAGATGCAAAAACTAACTAATGCCTTATTTTTACAGAATTAAATGGCAAAAGTTATTGTAATTTCAGGCAGCCCGAGAAAAAAAGGCAAGACTCCGGTTTTGATGAAGTATATCTTTGAATATGTAAAGCAAAAGAGTCAGGATGTAAAGTTCATCAACCTTTCAGAAGGGGGAATTGACTACTATACAGGCGGTGGAAACGTCAGCGACACTACCAAGCAGGCAGCCAAAGATATTACAGAGGCAGATGTCTGGCTCATAGGAACTCCGATTTACAACTCGTTTTTTAGCTCCGCTTTGAAAAACCTGTTCGAGTACATTGATTACAAAAAAACCGAGGGAAAAACTGCGGGCCTGGTTGTCTTGGCGTCAGGTAATACTGGCTTTGTTGATGTTCAAACTTTGCTAACTCAGCTCATGTCTTACTTTAACGTCATTACAAACCCTAGAGCAGTTTTTGTCACTGCTGATACTATCCATAGTTGACGATGGTGTAAAAACAAGGCTAGAGGCAATGGTTGACAGTACCCTAGAACTTGGGTCTAAAATTTAATTTAATAGATTTGATACCTGTGTAACCTTTTCTTTTATCTCATCATATTTGTTAAAAGAGTAAACATCATCATCAAACTTTACAGGACTTTGAATCAGTCTTCGTATTTGTTGTATCACAGTTAGTGCTTCAGGCTTTATTACATCACTTGATGTCAGTGATGTATGCTGAATAGTTAAAGAGATATTTTCTAATCTACCAAGTTCTTCCTTGATCTTCTGGCTTAGATTATCACGTTCCACTGAACTCGCATTATGTTTTTTAATTGTCTGATTTATGACGGAAATGTTAAACAAAAGAGCTGTTAAATCATTTTTTAGCGATTCGTTCGAAAATTTTTCTTTTCTTATACGTTTGTTCTCCTGGTTAGTGATAATAAGCTCTAATTTTTTGGCATGTTTGGATGCAAGGCTATGTAAGAAAAGTGCAAGTAACCCGGTGGCGGTTACATCAATAACAAGATGCATCCAGCCTGACAAATCGCAACCAGATCTAATGTCAAATATACCACAGCCTTCGCTGACGCCTGATCCATATACAATGTTTGACGTAAATGAAAATAAGATAACTACTGAAAAAAACACCAGTATGATTATACGAAAGTTTTTTCTGTAATCAAAAAGTGGCTTTGAAATGTTGATCATTTTTTCGATGTTCTAGTTTTTTGGCTTTTTTGGAATGGTAAAGTAGAATGTAGTGCCAAAGTTTTCCTTGCTTTCTACCCAAATCTTTCCACCTATGCCACTCACAATTCCTTTGACTATTGCAAGACCAAGACCAGTACCGCCGTGTTCTCTTGTCATAGAAGTATCTACTTGGTAGAATTTTTTGAATAAACCGTCTAACTTGGCCTTAGGTATTCCTATACCGTTATCCCTTACAGAAAATTCAATATTATCTCCAGAATCTTTTGCATTGACATCAATGCGACCTTTTTGGTTAACAAAGTCAACTGCGTTAAGGATAATGTTATTGAATACCTGTTCCAGCCTATCTTTGTCGGTAGTCATTACAAGTTCGGCATCAGATGATACATTATACTCTAGTTCTTTTGTCTTCATTACATCCTGCAAGTTAGCTTTCAAGTGCGTAAAGAACTCTGTGATGTTGATTTCAGAATAATCAAATTTCATTTTTTCCATATCAAGTTTTTCTGCATCCAAAATATCACCAATCAGATTACGGAGTCTTTCAGCGTTTGACTGGATTTTTTCAACGGCAGATCTTTGTTTGTCTGTTAGTTCCCCCATGATTTTTGGATTCTTGAGTGCCTGACACCAACCCAAAATTGGTGTTAATGGAGTCTTTAATTCATGTGTGATCATCGATGAAAATTCTTCTTTCATCTGTCCAACTTCGTTTACTTTTTCAATCATAGCATTTAGTGCCTTTGCAACATCATTGATTTCATCATCTGTCTTCAAATCAATTTTTTTCAGACTGTGTACATCTTGCTGTTTGCATGAATCAGCTAAAAGTGAGATCGGTCGTGAAATTCTATTTGATACTAAAAATACAGCGCCGATTCCACCAGCTCCGACTACAAAAGAAATTACAAGTAACGTGGACTTGAGGTTATCTAGAGTAGTTTCACCATATAGTAATTGGGAATATGGAAGATCATAGACCAATGTCCAGTAAAATGTAGGTAATTTTTCAAACACAACAAAATGCTTTTCTCCATTTTCAGTGTATGTAGAATAAGAAATTTCCCCAACATCAAGACCATTCATATCATCTAAAATTTTTGAAAATTTATCAGAATAAGATATGCTGCTTACTGAAGGAAAATATTCAGTTGGATCTTGACCTTTTTTACCAGATCCTATTTCTGAATCAAATGTATAATGATTATCAGCCACAAGATAATTACCTGAATCAACTACATACATACGGCCAACATCAGTAGACACAAGATTTTGAAAGATATACATTGGCATTTCAAAGTGATAAAACGCTGGTTTGTCATTGTAAGTTACTATTGGAGTAGTATATGCAAAAACCCATCTTTTTGTTGCAGGAGACACATAAGGATACTGCACAAATGATTCACCGCCATCTTGTTCAAATGATGGATCGAAAAAAGATGCTCCTGCCTTTTTAGAAGAAAGATTTTCTGTAGGAAGAACATTTTTTTGTACTAGCGCAGTTTGTTGTTGACCAAATCTGTCAATTACACATGTTTCATCAACAGTAAACTTGTTTTGAAAATCATAAATCCACGATTCAAGTTTACTTTTTATTTCTATTTGGCTAGAAGTATATTGAAGTACATTATTATCATCATAAACATTTCCATTTCTTGTATCGTCCAATTCAAAATATTCAGCAAATCTTGGATTTTTTACGGCAAAGACGATATCTTCTGATGCCCTATCATGTAAATTATTAATTTGGTTAGATTTCTCAATTACTACCTGTTTCATATCTTGTATTCTTGCATCAACTACTGTAGATTCGATTGCAGTATATGCCATAAATCCTAATGAGGCAATTGTCACTACAATAATCGTTGTAAATAATGCGACTAGTTTAGCGTTAATTCTCATTTTATGCCAGATATCAGTTCAAGAAGTTTGTCTACGTCTACTGGTTTTCGTACATATGTATATGCACCTCGTTTAGAAACAAGCTCATCCATCTCAGAGTCACTATTAGATGATGCAGAAAATATAATGATTTTCTGTTTTTTGATTAGTTCTTCCTTGTTTAATTCGGCAAGCACGTCTTCTCCGCTAAATCCCGGCATAGCCAAATCTAATAGTACCAAGTCGTACTGATTTTCTTTAATTTTTTTTACTCCTGACTTACCATCATTTACGAATGTATATTCATGTCCGGACCCATTTAGAACAGTATCTAAAAGCTCCGTAATGTCAGTATTATCATCAATACCTAAAATTTTCATTGATCGAGATCTGTTTATTCGTCGTATATGAGAGTTTTGTGTCTAGTTCAAGCATACTTTGCGCTGTCAAAGTACAGGTGGCAGTATGATGCAAGCGTATTGTATTCAGAAAGCGCGTCCTTTTTCCCAGCTATTCCCTCGCCAATCTTAAGATCATAAACAAGCTTTGCATCCCTTGGCAGGTTTAGAATCTTCGAGTAATGAAACTCGTGTGCACGAAACTTTGCTGGAGCAGACACTAAGCAGCTTGATCTAATTCTCCCTTCAGTGTAGTTCAGCGTCATCTTTTTCGTCATCTGTGTTTCTGCATCGAACAAGCCTACCATCTTGTATTTCTTTTTATCAAAGCTTATTGATTTTGTCAGATACATCAGTCCCCCGCACTCTGCATAGATTGGCGTTCCCTCTTCAGCACGTTTTTTTATCATTTTCCTCATGGTTGTGTTCCGTTCAAGTGATTGCCCTAAAACTTCAGGAAATCCACCGCCAATGTAGATTAAATCACAGGCTGGAATTTTTTTGTCGCTTACTGGGCTAAAAAATTTCAGCCTTGCCCCTTCCCTGCGTAGTGCCTCAAGGTTATCATGATAGTAAAAATTAAACGAGCTGTCAAGTGCAACTGCTACCGTAGCTATTGGTTTTTTGAATTTTTTTGGCTTAACCTTTGGCAGTTGTGGTACATTTTTGCAAATCTGAACTATCTTATCAATGTCAAGATTATCGGAAATCTCGCGCGAAATTTTCCTAATCTTGTTTTGTAGTGACTTTTGCTCCTTTACAGGAATAAGCCCAAGGTGTCGTGACTCCATACTCTCAGAATTTTTTAGTATGGATCCAAGTATTGGAACCTTCAGATTTGTAAGTGCTTGTCTGCACATCCTTTCATGTTTCTTGCTACCAATCTTATTCAAAATTATTCCAACGATCCTAGAGTTGCGGTGAAACTTTGTAAACCCAAGTGCAGTTGCTGCAATGGAACGGGCTGCCTTGCTTGCATCCAGTACTAAAACTGTTGGAGCTTTTAGTAGCGACGCAACATGGTGCGTGCTTGCATAGTTCGTCTTGCCGTCAAACCCGTCGTAATAGCCCATAACGCCCTCAATTATAGAAATGTCAGATGCGGAGTTTTTTACAAAACTTTGCACAAGCTCATTTTCTCCCATAAGCCAGACGTCCAAGTTTTTTGCATTCTTCTTTGAGATTGAGGAAAGATAGCTGGGATCAATGTAATCAGGTCCAACCTTGAACGGCTGAACGTTGTGACCGCGCTTCTTGATCCCGTAAATTATTGCAGACGTGATCGATGTCTTGCCAACCCCGCTGGTTGCCCCGGCAACAACTAACCTTGGAACCTTCAATTCTTTGTCTAGGAATTTCATCTACTATCAATCTTTTTAGTTTAGAGAAAATTCAAAATAGGTGTGAGCCAAAAGGGACTCGTTATAGTATATACTGGAGGCGGCAAGGGAAAAACCTCGGCTGCACTAGGGCTTGTCCTGAGAGCGGTAGGATACAACCACAAAGTTTGCATGGTACAGTTTGTAAAAGGTTCCTGGCATTATGGCGAGCTTGATTCTGCAAAAAGGCTAGCGCCAGAGTTTGAACTGATTACAGCAGGCAAGGGATTTGTAGGGATTTTGGATGATAAAAGTCCTCGCGAGGTGCACGTAAAGGCGGCAAACGATACACTGACAATTAGCAAAGAAAAGATAATGTCTGGTAAATTTGATGTCGTCATCTTGGATGAGATTAATTATGCAATCCAATTGGAATTGTTGAAACTGGATGATGTCATAGATATGATAAAGTCAAAGCCTACCGAGCTTGACCTTGTGCTTACGGGTAATCATGCCACAAAGGAAATCATTGAGCTAGCTGACCTCGTAACGGAAATGAAAGAGATCAAACATCCCTTCAAATCTGGAATAAAGGCAAAGAAAGGAATCGACTTCTGATCAGCAACAATAAATTAGCTTGTCAAAAAATTACAGGGAATGACAACTGAAGCGTATGAAATGCCCGAAGTGGGAGAGATTGTTATTGCCACAGTTACCAGAATTGGTGATCATGGAGCATATGTGAGCCTAGATGAGTATTCAAACGTACCAGGATTTCTGCACATCTCAGAGATAGCACAGGGCTGGGTACGAAACGTAGGAAAATTTGTTAAGGTTGGCGACAAGAAGGTTCTCCTTGTAAAAAAGATCAGCGTGAGTAGAAAAGAGATTGACCTGTCATTAAAACAGATCTCAAGGGACCAGAAAAAAAAGAAGATACTTGATCTAAAACATCACGACAAGGGAAAGGGTATCATCAAGACTGTAAAGGAAAGGGCAAAGCTCTCAGCAAGTGATACAGAAAAGCTGGAAGATAAAATTTTTTCAAAGTATGACTCGATCTATGATGCGGCGTTTGATGTTGCCAGAAACGGCATAGCGGTTATCGAAAGTTTAAAGCTCCCGAAAAAGACTGCCGATGCGTTCGCAGATGTAAGCTCGAAGATCAAGCTTCCCTCGGTAGAAATCAGGGGAATTTTGGAAATAACGGATCACAGTTCCAACGGAGTGGAAAACATCAAGAAATCACTACAAGGATTTGAAGAGAATGATAATAAAGACAAGGTAGACGTGTTGTATGTTGGCGCCCCAAAATATCGGATCAGTGTTAAATCATCTGATTTCAAGTCTGCAGAAAATACGCTCAAGCCAATTTTAGAAACCATCCAAAAAACCACTGAAAAAAATAAGGGAACCTTCAAGTTTACGAGAGAAGAGTCCAAAAAGACTGGTGAAGGTTAATGCGGTTTCAGTTAAGAAAGTGTTCTGCATGTAAAATGTACACGATGAAGGATACATGTAAAAAATGCAACGAGCCAACGGTCTTGGTACACCCGGCAAAATTTTCTCCCGATGACAAGTATCTAAAGATGCGCATGTCAGGTAAAGAGGATTAAATTTTCAAGGCGCGTATGTGCCTGTTAGTTTCGCTTCTGCAATAATATGACCTTTCATTGCATCTTCTAATTCTTGTTTGGAGAAACCTTCTTTCAAATCTAGATCTGTATCCAGTTCATATAGTTTGAAGACGTATGTGTGTCGTCCATCTGGAGGAGCTGGTCCGCCATAACCAATTTCTCCAAAATCATTTTTGCCTTCAGTAACAGAATCATCAGTGTTACCATATTCTAGCCAATGAACCCAAACTTTTCCCACTGCAGCCATTGCATCTGGATCATCCATGATCATTGCCCATGGAAAAGGTTCATTTTCACCAGGAACAAAATCAAGTTCAGGTTTTTCATTTCCATGTTTGTAACCACAGTTTTTAGGAATTTCTCCACCTTCTTCAAAATCAGTAGAGATTATAGAAAGTTCAGACATGTTCTAATTCAAAGTGTTTAAAAGATAAATTTTGCTAGGGTTCCAAAACAATTTTGTCGTTTGAAAATGACATGATTGAGCCTCCCGAGTTTTTAATTTTGCTCTTCAGATCCTTATCAATAGTTGCAACTATCCCACCGTGTTTTTTTACGTGTTCGGTTATTGCGTCATCGGCATACCTGCCAGAGATTGGGATAGTTTTTAGATTGCGCACAAATTCCAGTGTTCTTTTGGCGTCCTGCTCTTTATCTGGAATTGTTGAAAGTCTTTGTAACTCATTCAATACCACAAGGGGAACAACGTACTGAAAATCGCCTATTTCTGAATTAGCAGAATCAATATTTTTGATCCTTCTAGTGGATAAGTGAATTAGAAAATTAGTATCACAGATAACTTCAAACAACTACTCCTGCTCCAATGAGTCTCCATCTTTCTGAGATTCTCCTGCTCAGTGCAACATTTCCTCCAGTAAAAAGGCATACTGGTCTTCTAAACTCAATTTCTATATCGTCAGCCTTTGCCTTGTTTACTTTGGCGGGAACTGGAGCGGTTCCAATGTTTACCCTTAACAGTTCTCCAACTTGTACTGGCATGACCTTGGTATCTCCTTGGGTGCCTACAGCAGTATCAAACAAATTAATTTCCAGCTTAGACACTGTTGAATTTTCAGGAAGCGTGCCAGGCTTACCAATGACAGAACCCAATAATGAATCACTCCTTGAAAGGGATGGATCAAGTTTTGTTCCAATCGCAACAAGACCTCCAGGCTTTACATTGTCCACAGTACCAGCACCTGTTCCCAAAGAAACTATCTCCGTTTGTATGGGTTCGTAAGATTTTTTCTTCCCGTTTAATATGCCAGGCTTAATCTCAATTTCATCACCAACTGAAAACTTTCCTTGTATTAGGCTTCCTCCAATTGCGCCACCCTTGAGATTTTTTATTTTGGTGCCAGGCTTATTGATATCAAAAGATCGCAAAACATGCATTATAGTATCCTTAGATTCGTCTCTGGTTGGAGTTTCAATATTCTCTTCAATGGCGCCTATTAGTGCATCAATGTTAAGTGATGACTGTGCACAAATTGGTATAATTGGAGAGTTGGCAGCTTTTGTTCCCTTTACAAACTTTGTAATTTCAGAATAATTTAATGAAGCGTTTTCATATGATACAAGGTCAACTTTGTTTTGAACAATTACAATTTGTTTAATTCCTAATGTTTGCAGTGCAAGAAGGTGTTCTTTGGTTTGAGGTTGAGGAACTTTGGCATTTGCCGCAACCAATAGCATGGCACCGTCCATTAGTGCAGAGCCTGAAAGCATGTTTGCCATTAAACTTTCATGTCCCGGACTATCAACGAAGCTTACTACTCTTGATAACTCACTTTCTTTTCCACAATTATGGCATTTTGGATCTGTTGAATAACATGATGGTGGCTTACAACTCTTACACTTGTAAAATGCCGAGTCTGAATATCCAACACGGATAGTAATGCCTCTTTTTAGCTCTTGGCTGTGTACGCTTGTCCATGAGCCAGTTAGAGCCTGAATTAGAGTTGTCTTACCATGGTCCACATGACCAGCGGTACCAATGTTGATACATGGCTGCTTTCCATATTTTTTCAAGTACCAATCAGGAAGCGTTTCTTTCCAGTGCAATAGGCTGAATTGAAAATCGTGTTATGTTAACCTATTCTTTCTTTGGAGCTTCTTTCTTTGGAGCTTCTTTCTTTGGAGCTTCTTTCTTTGGAGCTTCTTTCTTTGGAGCTTCTTTCTTTGGAGC
>JYMV01018221.1_pt1 | contig 40398 bp, 34 predicted proteins | sample 338911 | NCBI WGS metagenome assembly JYMV01 (sample SAMN03354496, study PRJNA234377) | hydrothermal vent metagenome | biome: Deep sea; feature: Hydrothermal plumes at the Eastern Lau Spreading Center, Western Pacific Ocean; material: Seawater | place: Tonga | collected 2009 | depth 2000 m m | reverse complement strand
AAGAGAGGAAAAGTGGAGCGGGAGAAGGGGTTCGAACCCTCGACTTCAACCTTGGCAAGGTTGCACTCTACCACTGAGTTACTCCCGCGAATATCTAATTAAATAAGTGCTTACAGGGACCTCATTATATTTTCCTTAATGGGTTTGTCAAATTCTATTTTTTAAGGAAATGTGGTTCTGTTCCTGTGGCAATGCGGCGAATATTTTTATAATGTTTACAAACTATCAGGATGGCGATTCCTAAAGACATGCATTTGTATGGGAATGGTATTTCAAAAAATACGGCAAATATTGGTAAAGCTATTGCTGCAATAATGGAACTGAGTGAAACATATTTTAAAATCCACAAGGTAAAAATAAATACTGCCATAGCTCCCAATGTCGGTATCGGCATTATATATAAATGAACACCTAGTCCCGTAGCAACACCTTTTCCGCCTTTCAATTTCAAAAAAACCGAAAATAGGTGACCAAGGAAAACCATGATCCCTGCTCCGGCTATCGTAAAAGAATCGCTTGAGACCCATGAGGCCAAGACTACGCCCAGCCATCCTTTCAACGTATCTCCCAATAGGGTTAAGGCCCCTGCCTTTTTACCTAGTATTCTAGTGGCGTTGGTTGCGCCGATGTTTTTACTACCATGTTCGTGTAGATCAATATTTTGAGCACGGGCGAGCAAAACTCCGAAGGGGACAGAACCAAGAACGTAGGCAAAAAACCATATAGAAATACTTATTACCATTTGAATAAGTTATTCAGAATTCGTTTGAGTTCTCAATGCAAAGGTTCAAAAGAAGTCGTGGAATTTGATTTATTTTTTAATTTTTCTTTGGCTCGTTTTTCGATTTGGCGGACTCGTTCGCGAGACACCCCTATTTTTTTTCCAATTGCCTCCAATGTTTTGGCTTCCCCGTCGAAACCAAAACGCATTCTTAGAATTTTCTTTTCGCGTTCTGGTAGGGCCATCAATAAACCACTGATTTTAGAGTTTAATTCCTCTTTTATGACTTGCTCGTCACAGGGGGTAGCATCCTGTTTTTCCAGTAGCTCAAGGTAAGTGGTGTCTTCTTCATTTTTAAGTGGCGTGTTTAAGGAAAGTTGCTTTTGATAGCCACGCATAATACTTTCGTATTCATACATAGATAGTTTTTGTCGTTGGGCTATCTCACTTTGTGTTGGTTCTCGGCCAAGACTTTGAGCTAAGTCTCTAGAAATTTTTAGTCTTTGGTGCATTTTTGCAGCTTGTTTAACAGGTAGCCTGACTGCTCTCGCCTGTGCGGCAAGAGAGTCGACGATGGCCTGTTTGATCCACCAAACAGCATAGGTGATAAACTTTACTTTACGTGAGGGGTCAAATCTCTTGGCCGCTTGAATGATGCCGATGTTCCCTTCTTCAATTAAATCCTGCAGGGAGAGCCCGCATCCACGGTATTTATTGGCTATCGACACAACATACTTCAAGTTTCTTTGAACTAGTTTTTGGAGGGCTGTAATATCCCCTTCCGCTATCTGATGGCCTAACTTGCATTCTTCATCGCGAGTCAGTGGTTTGATTTTACTGATTTCACTCATATAGCGGGTTAAAGCGTCAGGACGTGAACCTATATCCAAGTTTTCTCTAGTCGATTTTTTAAATTTTTTTTTAATAGTCATCAGCGTAGTTATTAACGTAAAGTCTTAAGCCTCTTTTTTGCTTTAAGGGTGAGTCGGCTTCTAGGATATTCCTTCGTAAATTTCTTATAAAGTAAAAAGGCATTCTTAAAACTTTGTTCATGATAATGCGATTCCGCTAAAAGAAACGCAGCCTCATCAAAAAAATTTTGCTTTGCGTGATTCTTTAAGAGATCTTTAAATCTGGAAATAGCCGAAAGGTAAGCCCCTGTACGGTAATAGAACTTCCCAACTTCAAAAATATTTTTTGCTAACTTAAAATCGCATTCATTTAGCTTTTGTTTTGCCTGCCCCACGTATTGGCTCTTAGGAAATCGTTTAATTAACTGTTGGAGTCCTTCACGAGCTTCTTTTGTGGCTGTCTGATCTCTTAAAGCAAGATCTATCCTTTGGTAGTCTGACATGGCTTTAAAAAAGTAGGCCCGGTCGGCATTTTTATGCATCGGATATAAGTCAATAAATTTTTGAAAATGAAACTTTGCTTCTTCATACTCCTCAAAACTGTAATGCGATCGAGCTATAAGCAGCATTGCTTGCTTTCGTTCTTTACTGTCAGGAAAATCTTCAACGAGTTGTTTGAATAGAGTTTGTGCTCGAAGTGGCTGGTCTAGTTTTATCGCTCTGATTCCCTCTTCAAGTAACGCTTTAGGCGAATCGGGTATGATTTCTTCAGTGAAGAATGAGCAGGAATAAATTGTTAAAAGACCAGTAATAATGCTTATGGTGATAGGAAGTCGAAAGTTCATTGCGAAGGAAATTTATGGCAGACCATTAGATTTATATAATACTGAAACAGTGTATATACTTCGTAATATACACCAAAGTCTTTTAAAGTTGGATGTTTTTTATGCTGGTCTTGCTATCAAGATTTTAATCGTGCTATAAACGAGATTGGTTATTAAGTTGCTGAGTTGAAAAAGCGGTCGCGCTATATTTTAAAACCACAAGTCGTTATGCATTTGATTTCAAAAATAAAAATTAAAGCTTTTATGGTGATCTTATCGGTTGGTTTTTCTTCTGAGTTGTATGCTGCCGAAGCAGTCAATCCTAGTTCGAGTTTAGGAATCTTGTCTTTTTTGGAAAAGGGTGGGTTTATGATGTATCCCATAATTTTCTGTTCCATACTTGTGGCCGGAATTGGACTAGAAAGAGCCTATAATTTGCGACGTAAGAATATTATTGATGCTGATTTTCTTGATAGGTTCCGGTCGCATTGGAACTGGGATGATATACAACTGGGGTTGCAGTTATGTGCTTCTCATGACACTTCGTTATCGCGTATTCTTAAAACTGGTTTGTTGAGGTTTGGGGAGAAGGTTGATGAGATAGAACGAGCGATTGAGGGCGCAGGCCAGCATGAGGCTTCTTTACTGAATTCTAATTTACGCGCCCTAGGTGCTATAGCAAACATTACTCCTATGATGGGATTATTGGGTACTGTGTTTGGAATGATTAAGGCCTTTAATGTTATCTCACAAAGTGGGACTGGGAATCCGGGGTTGGTTGCCAGTGGTATTTCAGAGGCTTTGGTTACTACTGCGGCGGGTATGATGGTGGGTATTCCAGCTTTGGTTTTATATCATTATTTTCGCGCAAAAATTGATCGTTATGTTTTTGAAATGGAAGAAATTTCCTTTCAACTTGTTGAAGAGCTTTCTTTCGATGCCATGCGTGCGAAAAAGAAGAGTGAGCGAGCGTGGGAAAAGAAAAGTAAGCCTGAGAATATAAAGAGAGAGTAATCGCATAACTTAAAACCTTCCCTTTAGGTGAATTCGATGCGTTTTCGAAGTGAAAATGAAGAAAACTTTTCGTTAGACTTGACACCGCTTGTCGATGTGGTGTTTCTCTTGCTTATATTTTTCATGGTATCGACAGTGTTTATTGACTTTAAACGGCAGATGGATATTTCTCTACCTTCCTCAAAGTCATCAGCACCAAGTGAGGTTTTAGGGCCGGTTATGGTTGAATTGACTATCGATAGGCAGGTTTTTTTAAATGGAGAGAAGATAAACCTTAAAGAATTTGAGTCGGCTCTTTCTAGAATTTCACCAAGTAAAAAAAAATCCGCAATTATAAGGGCAGATAAGAACTTGCCTTATGGTAACGTCATTAAGGTTATGGGTATGCTTCAAAGTGCCCAAATTCTTGATATTGGCATAGCAGTCAAATAACCTTTTATCCGCGTTCCATTTGCGCCGCAGAACTCTTGACTTGTTCCGATAGCGACCCACCTTGAGTAGTTGCGATTCACCGCATTCTAGCATATCAAAACTGCGGTAACCCTTATCCTTGATCACTACGCCACAATAGTCTCTTTCAACATACCGCTACATGTGTTTTGAACTGAGAAAATTTAAAGAACAAATCAGAGAGGACTTTTGCCTGGTATTCACGGCTCTTTTTTAGGTCTATATTTTAAAGCAGGCAATGTGGTATGTTTTCGAAAAAATTCATAAAACTCTTAAAGTTATCAAGTTTACCAAGAAAGGGTCTATTAACTTAATGAGTCGATTCTTTGCAATGCGAGAGATGAGTTTGGTTTGTGTTTTATTGGTCTCCTTACTAGAGGTTCCGGTTTTTTCAGAAGAATTAAAAACATATCATTCTAATGGCAAACTTAACAAGTTAGAAAAATTTAAAAATGGGAAACGCGATGGGATTAATAAGAAATTTTTCCCGAACGGAAAACTTGTTGGAGCGTGGATGTATAGAGACGGTCATTTGGAAGGCACTTCGAAGATATACTTCGAAAATAAAAACCTACAAATGGAATCGAATTTTGTCCATGGGAAACGAGAAGGTCTAAGCAGACGGTATTATAAGGATGGAACGTTGTGGAGTGAAGAGTTATATCGGCATGGGAAACTAGAGGGACCTCAAAAGGAATATTACCCAAGCGGGCAATTGCATAAGGAAAAAATGTACAAAAATAATCACTTAGAGGGTGTTTTTCGCACTTATTTCCTAAATGGCGCTTTGTTTAGCTTGATACCCTACACCCAAAGTCTAACGGATGGCGAAGTAAAATTTTATTTCAAAACGAACGCATTATCAAAAACTAGAACCTACGTGATGGGCAATCTTGAAGGGCCATGGAAGAATTATTATGAAAGTGGTGAGTTGATGCTGGAAGGACGACATAAAAATCATACAAAAAATGGAATCGAACGGGAATATTACAAGAGTGGATCCTTGAAAAGTGAACATTCAAAAGTATTAAATAAAATAGATGGTATAGCTAGGAGCTATTATGAAAATGGAGGTTTGAAATTATCAGTTCCCTTTAAGCATGGTGTAGTGGAAGGGCAAGTAAGATCATTTTTCCCAGACGGTTCCATTGAAACCATCGATGATTTTAAGGGTGGAAAACTGGTTGGGGGCACATAAAACATCCGGAGAATAGTTTACGCTCATTAGAAATATTATTTTATCAGGGAACATATTGGGGGTATTAAATCATTTTTCCTGGATAGACTAAACTTAAAGCGCAATAGCCTTGAAATAAAAGTTAACTTGTCTAGATTGAATTTCTTTTAAACTGGTTTTAGATAGAAACCTATAAATCAAAAGGGATAGAGACGTTGTCCAAAAAACAAAACCTGCGTGTCTTCACTGTTTCTTGTTTACTTTTTATGACGTTTCTCGCCGATAATTCCCTTGCCGGTTCAAAAAAATCTTTCACTATCATCCTATTACCCGATACCCAAAAATACAAACATGAAGAGAGAGGATCAAGGTCTCATATATTTGAAAGCCAAACCAAATGGATTGTAGATCACGTCATAGATAAAAACATAGTCTTGGTCCTTCACTTGGGAGACATTGTTGATTACTCTGATACGGTGCAATGGCATTATGCATCAAAAAGCTTAAATATTCTGAATGGCATTGTTCCTTATGTCCTTGCTGTTGGGAATCACGATGTTAGTGGTCTTGATGGTACAAAAAGCACCCGGCTTTTTAATGAGCATTTTAAGGAAAGTAATTTTAATAAGTTGACCTCTAGAGAATCAAATTTGACTCCACTACAAGGGGTCTTTAAAGAAAACCATCTAGAAAACAGTTATTTTCGTTTTAATTTTCAAGGTGACGATTATATCGTCATAAGCTTGCTTTATTGTCCTAGTGATCAAATGTTGGGTTGGGCGAATAATATTGCCGCTACTCACCCCGAGTCAAAAGTTATTGTGATTACGCATTCGTATTTAGGAAACAACAATCAACATGTCAAGGTTGGTGATAAGCAAAATTTAAGTAACTGTGAAACTTTTTGGCCTGAGGAAAAGGGGAATGAAGGGCAGCAAATATGGGAAAAGTTAATAAGCAAACATAGTAACATGCAGTTTGTGTTCGGTGGCCATTTGCTCCCAAGGAGGCTTGTTAGTAAAGGTTTGAATGGCAATATGGTTTTCGAAATTACTACAAACTACCAAGACTTGGAAAATGGCGGGAACGGTTTTTTAAGGTTGTTGACATTTTTCCCTGGCAGGAAAAGGGTTTTGGTCCAAACATATTCTCCGTTCCTAGATGAATATCTAAAGGACGATCAGAACTTTTTTGAGATTGACCTGAAAAATGGAAGATTCCTTTCAGTCGACCAAAGTAAACCTGATTAGTTCCTGGTTCGTGCTTTAAACATAAGCCCCAAAAACTTATTAGAGCTCAACTCCCATGGGTTGACCATCATCGTTTTGGTTGGCAAGTAAAATAATTCGACAATTATTAAGAGTGGATATGAACTTGTCCGGCGGCAACGTCATCAAGATTATGTTTCAAAACGAAAAAATTTTAGATATTGGAGTAGCGGTTAAATAAATATTTGCTGGCCTATTTTTGTTTCAAAATTCTTGGCCTTTTTCGGTCAACTATCCATTTATTTAGCATTAAGAGTTCATCGAAACTTATCAGGTCAATCAATGTTTCTGGATTACTATGATCTTCATCGTTGATCACCACGCCACAATAGTTTCTTTCAACATAGGCTGCTACATGTGCTTTGAATTGGGGAAACTTGGAGAATAATTCAGAGAAGATTTCTTTTTGGTACTCAGGGTTCTTGTCCTTGGGCCTGTATTTAGAAAGTTTTGATGTTAGCTTGGTTTGAAAGTCCGCCTTTATAAGTATTCCCATAACTTTTTTCACCCTAAGGTTTTGGCTAGGTCAAAAGACTAAGAAAATCTCGCTCGTTTTTTTAAAGAACTTTTCAAATCAGGATAGTTTGTGAGGAGATTAATTTTTACTACTAAAATTGAACTTGATCATAGCATCTTCCAAAAGTGTTTGTGTTGAATTTGCAGCTTCATTCTGATTTCTTGATTTAAACAGTTCTACAGCTTTTCTTAGGTTGATAATTACCAGATATTTGAATGGCGGTCCATTGCTGAAGTTATAATAGGCCCATCCAAGATTGCCGTGCGCTTCAGCATCATCTTGTCGCCGATGCACGATTATGTTCAATTGGGCGATAGCGTCTTCCCAGCGTTCAAGGTGGTTATAGATACTTCCCAAACTATAGCGGGCATCCAGGTGCCCGGGTTCTAGTTCGACTGTTTTTTCGAAAGCGACTGCAGCTTCTTCTTGTCTATTTAGATTTTTATATGCCAGAGCAAGATTAAAATGAGCGACGGTCGCACTTGGGTTAAGTCCAATTGATTTTTTGTAAGCGTCAACTGCCTCTTCAAAGCGGTCCTGACGACTTAGTATATTTCCTTTCAAAAACCAATCCTCAGCTTTTTCTTGAGACCAAGTATCAGGAATAAAGCTAAATAGAAGCATCCATGTGGTTACTACGAGTAAAAAAGTACCATTTTGACTCATTGTCAATCTCGATTCCTGTAATCTTGAATAAATAGGTGGTCTCGATTGTACAGTATTTATTTAGGCTTGGGCAAGGAGGGAACGGGCTATTTAGTTTAGATGTTTGATAGGGTCTCTTGAACGGTTTGGACGACTTTCTGTAATCCAGTAGCGGCCTGACGTTTTTTTCAATTCTATATGGCAATCGAAAGCCTCCGATAGATGGGACCCAGTAAGCATTTTGCCTTTAGTTCCTTTAGAAAAAATGGTGCCGTTCTTGAGAAACAGAACATGAGTTGTCAGGGGAAGAATTTCGTCAATATGGTGGGTTACATAGATTAGTTGGGTTTTCGTTTTGGCAAGTTTTTTGAGAGTTTGCAAAAAGAGCTCCTTTGTCGGGATGTCCAACCCGGCACAGGGTTCGTCTAGGATTAATAAATCAGGATGGTTGACTAGAGCTCTAGCTAAAAGAATTCTTCGAGCTTCTCCATGCGATATTCTCCCAATAGGCTCATTGCTTAAATTTTGTATGCCTAAAAACTCCATCCAGTAGGCGGCTCTTTCCCTTTGTTTTTGATTAGCTTTTCTATATAGTCCAATTGAAGAAAAAAAACCAGATACAACTACATCTATACCAAGTGTGGAGGGAGCGTAGTTTTCTTGAAAATCTGCAGAAACAAAGCCGATACGCTTTCTAGCTTTGTTAAGAGGGCCATGTTCTTCGTCTCCAAACCACCGAACTTCCCCCCCATCAATCGGTATTAACTCTCCGAAGATAAGTTTCATGAAGGATGTTTTGCCCGCGCCGTTAACACCCACGACCGCCCAGTTTTCTTCTTTTTTCATAGTCCAATCGATAGCGTTGAGAACTTGTTTACCATTTAAAAAAACATCTGCATTATGAATACGGATAAGCCAGTTCATTGTAAAAACCCACCTTTTATTGGATAGATATTTTTTTATCAGATGAATTGAGTGAGTGGATGTTGCTGTGACTTCCTCCCATAAGATCCACGACTGGATCTCCTCCCTCGTAGTACTGAATGATATTCACCGACGCATAAGGCTGGTTGATGCGGAAAAGATTTTTAATGGAGATTCCTAGTATGTAAGCCAAAATAGTTCGTATAACGCCACCATGGCAAAGTATGACGATGCTATCGGAAGGATGCTCAGCTAGTATATGCCCAAATTTTGGGATTACCCTATCTTTGAGTTGAAAAAATGATTCGCCACCCTCGACCTGAAAAAGTTCTATGTTTTCGAGCCTCTCCTTTAGTTTGTCAGGATACCTTCGATTGACTTCACTTATACTCAATCCCTCCCAATCACCGAAGGCCAATTCACGTAACTCTTTACAAGGAACGTGTTTTAAGTTGTGTCTATCTGCTATAAATTTGGCACCTATTTGGGTTCTTTTTAAATCACTACTGTAGACAGCTTGGATCGGGCGATCTTTTAAAGCTTTGGCAAGAAGGAGACTTTGTTTTACTCCTTTATCGGAGAGGTCGACATCAAAATGTCCATTAAAGCAAACCTCTCCAGCATTGGCGGTTTCACCGTGCCTTATGAGATAAATGCGACAGGCTGCTTTGCCGTTCATAGCTATTTATTTTGGGCAGACAGTACTTGATAGAAAAAAAAATGGCAAGCCACAAGAGCTCGCCATTTTCTCTGCAAATACTTTAGTCAGTGACTAGTGACCACCGCCACCACCTGTGTTCCAGAGGTAGAAGTAGTCCAAACCCTGAACCTGCATAAGGCCCCAGTTAATGAATAAGTAATAGAAACTCATCACTACCATAGCGATGATGAACCAAGTAATGGATTTTCCAGTTATGAATTTTTTTTGTTCAAACTCCACAATGACCCCCTTTTAGGATTTGCCAAACCAAATTTTATTTGAGCCGTCTTCGTCTATCGCCAAACTGAAGCGAACCAGTAAAAGAACCACAAACAAAATATAACAGTTCCCATGTAGATCCACGGGCCAGCTTTTTCCTTAAGCTTTTCTATATCCATTGAAAACGCCCCTAAAATAAAAGTGTTAAATTTAAAAAAAATTACTCTTGACAGCTATAAATTCTGAGTGTTAGCTTAACTAAAACTTAATCTCCTTATACCGAGGAAAGTACGTGCCAAGCAAAGACGGGAAAATCTTCGATAACATTGTTTACATAGGTCTCGGAGTCAACGGGCTTACCGCCCTTTACTTACTTCTTATGTACTTCGAGATCATTTAATCCGCGAACTTTACCACAAGATTTCAAAAAGTGTCAAGAGGAAACCCCCATTGATCGTAGGGTGGTTGTCAGTTGTCCTGCGCCCCTTTTTCATTCAAGGGCTTTTATCTCGCACCCTGCGCAACACGATCTTCTGCAACTACATTTTTGGGTAAATCACATATAGCATTAAATAGACAAGGGTACTAGTAACTAAAATCAAAGCAAAGGTTATCATAGTGGCTCGGCCTAGCAGTCTATGACGTCGCGCTCCATCAGGAATCGACTTTTCAATAAATTTTTCAAGGTAAACTACCAAGCCGATAACGCCAAAAATGATAGCCCAGGCTAAGCCGGCGGCAAAAGATTTGTCCCTTACGAATGTGAGAATCAACTGATTTCCTGCCCAAAGCCCTCCAAGTATGGCTATGGTATATTTAAAAACCTTTGGGTTCGCTCGAAGTTCCCGACTTTGGAGAATATAATTGCCATCAATTTTGTCGCATGCACGAAACCCTAGAAAAATCATATATATAGATAAAATCAGCCCAAGGCAGACTAAGACCAAGTGTGTGGTTAGAGTGGGTATAAAAATATTGTTGTAGACATCTTGTGGACCTCCAAAGCCTTCTTTTCCCTCAAGTGTTAGTACGCCCAGTTGTCGTGCATAGTAGTAACCAATAAAATAAATTAGCATTGACACCATAGACACGAAGATTAGTTTGTGATGCTGTGTGCCAAGCCCTTTTTTAGCTAATACCCAAGCGATAAGAAACATTACCGTAAATAGTACCGCCAACAGGTAACTGAGATCGGCGCCGAACGTGCCGGAAGGAGCCAAAAAACCAGGCTGTGCTAGCAACGCTTTCATTTTTTGTGGGAGGTGAAAAAATGGAAAACTTTAGGTCGCTTTCGTGTTTGAAGTGACATAAAGGTTTGATTTTTCATTAAGATTGTTTTCTTTCCAGAAGCCAAGTTCCGGCGTAAAACTCAACTATTCCTAGTACTGATAGATAGAGAAGTGGTTCCATTTTCCAGCGGCCAAAAAAAAGTATAACTACCGAGGTAATAGTGGCAAGCCCCAATAACTGTAATGATCTCCCTAGGTAATAAGCTAACCGGTTCATGAATATTTAACCTGCTATTTTCGCCTTTACCTGCTTATTGGCACTAATCAGATCCTCAATATTTTGGCGGGCGAAACTTTGGGTGGTTTCTTGAACTATCTGAAGCGCTAAATTACCTTGCTGCGTCAATGCACCCCTTGCCTTCGCAGTAGACTTATTTCCTTTGATTTGACTCATTTCTTCGGCTTTTTCTGATATCTCCTTATCACTGTATAGGTCATTCAATGGATAGCTGTAAAGAAGCTTTACGTAGTCCCTCTCTTTTTCCGTGTTTTTTTTTGTGTCCAGAACAATATTCTCCATCTCTATAGTAATAGGTTTACTTTTAAACTTTGTTGCCAGTTTTTTTATTTCCGCGAAATAACTTTTCATGTCCTTATCACTTTTGAGTTCGTCTTGAGGAATCTTCGAGCTTATCTCAAACTTCATATTCTCACCAACCACATCGCCGCGGCTAATTTCATAGGTGATATTCTCATGGTTAAATCGCCTACCTTTTTTTTTGCCATACTTGTTTTGCATCTCTTCCACTGTGGAGTTGAGACCTTCTCCCGCGTATTTGCTGAAAAGTAGTTTCTTCAATGTTGCCATAGCTTCCTCCAAAAATAAAAATTAACCTGTGCTAGAAATCAAATCACCCGAAATTGTGTAGAACAAAATAACATGTTCATTACCTCTTGAACATACCTAGTTTGCTTTTTAAACGAGGAAAAGGATGGTTGGTAGCACGCGGGATCTAGCCAGAAGCAGGTTTAGTAAATTGATTCGAACCATTATCTTGATAGACATACTGCATCTTGATGCACCCTGTTTCTTTGTTGGTGCAGTAAAAATCAAGAAATTTAACTTTTACATATTCGTGGTTAGCTGTTTTTACAGCATAGGTATTTGGCTTGGCCGAAAGTTTATGGGTCAGGTAATTATAGGAGTACCATTTTAGAAGAATAAGATTTTCTGTTTCTGTTTTTGTGGCCGTGTCTGGAGTATAATTATCGAGTGGCACATCCACTACTTGATCAAAGTTTAGCGAACCTAAATTGATTAATCCTGCCTTGCCAAATTTATTAGTGGCGCCTCCATTGGAGATAACCTTACTCCTGCGAAATGCCAAATCCCATTCGAGCGATGTCTTGTCATGAATGTCAACCACTTTCCCTCTCGAAAAATCAAAGTATATCCATTCATCTGCGGACGATGCGTTTATTACTGTTATCTTGGTTCCCAGAAGATTTGATGGTGCCGAACCTTTTATAGGCTGAGCTGGATTGCTATTGCTAATGGGAACGACTCCCTCCTTAGGAAGGTTTACGCTGGGTGAGCCTACAAAGCTTTCCAGTTGAACCATTTTAATAGGAACCCAATAAAGGCCGATTAGTAAAAAACTTATACAGAGGTTTAGAAGAAATAAATTTCTCCAAAGCTTCTTTTTTTTTAAGGTCGGCTCTTCTTCCGGCCCCGAGTTGTGAGACGTCGATTCATATGGATTGGTCTTTGACATGACTTTATTATGCTGAATATTTTTTTATTTCAAACCATTACTATTTTTACGAAACGCTTTTAGTACCTCTTTCATTGCTCTTTGGGATAGTTGTTTTTTGCTGAGCCACTTTGAACCCGAACTTATAAAGCCCGTGGGTTGTGCTCCAATAAAACGAGATCCCCAAAGCACCTGTCCCGTACGCGTACTGACCAAAAATGATCCAAACTCAACCTTGCTGGAAAGGCTTTTTTTTATTTTTCCATTTCGGTTTCGATAGGAACCTATATATTTCGTGACCGCCCCAATCATTATTGCATCAACCTTCTTATTTGAGTTGGGTAGAACAGGGATGGCCGGTTGGTTCTCAATATGAGATGACTCAATTTGACCTGTCTTATTGCTGGGGACTTGTGTGACTATTCTGATTTGTGCATCTTCATTCGCCGCAAGAGGCGGAATGATAAAATAGCCCTTTATAGATTGAAGTTCTTTAGAAACCTGTTTTGCTACCACATGACCAGCTTCTTCGTCTTTGAATGGATCGGCAGTCTTATTCTCAAAACCTAAAACGCCTATTCTCTGTATTGAACGAAAGGCCTGCTCGTTAAACACTTTACTTTGTACCTGGTCGACTGGATCGGTCTCAAGCAGTTGTTGGTAATAGATCGAGTAAGGCTGATCCTTGGAAATCTTTTTTATATAATCAGGAATGGGATGTCCTTCATTAACCTCATCGTTTGAACCTGGGTGTAAAGACGGGTGAAATACAGGGGGAATCTCGTTTCTAGGTTGAAACTCTGGGGAAGCCTGAAACTCAGCTTGACCGGTTTCGTAGGCGTCACTCACCGGAATTGCGTGGACGTTGGTAGCGAGTAGGATTAAAACGCTACCAAAAACCACAGAAATAAAAATGAATTGGATTGCACGAGAAAAAAGTGTTACTACGACGAAAGGACTCACTGTTCGCGGTGGATAGTAGAGAGTAGAATTAAAAATGTCTCTGGAAAACTCATAGTACACGGGGGGCTATCTCCATTTGACGGTCCTCCAAAATCGCATTAAGACTATTATAATATAGCACAGGAAGTGGTTCATTAGACAGTAATTCCAGAAAAATCAAAGAACTAGTTTCCGATGTCTCCTTTAGGTATTATAGTTAGATCTCAGGATTCGTGCTCCTAATACTGTAATTTATGAATTATTGAAGATAATAGATTCTAAATGAACACTTCCAAAAATCGTGCGTTTGAGTGGGTTTCTCAGGACTTGCAGCCTTTTATTTTAGGTTTTCTAATAGCGCTGGCGGTTACACGCTTTTTTTTCCTTTTGTGGCCAAAGTGCAAAATCTTGCTACAAGTTGCTCGTGAGGATAGATTTAATAAACCTATAACGAGATTATGGAATACAGTTCGAATTGCTATTTTTCAAACAAAAATACTGAAAGAAACCAAATCGGGTTGGATGCACGCATTTATTTTCTGGGGGTTTCTTGTATTACTATTCAGAGCAATGTGGTTTTTTTTCATCGGTTTTTTCCCAACAGTGGAGTTTAGTTTAGGGGGAATTGAAACGCCTTATGCTTTATTAAAAGATCTATTTATTGTTCTAGTAAGTTTGGCTGCCGGCTATGCTTTGTACAGGAGGGTAGTAACGAAACCTGACAGGCTCACCTTGTCGGTGGAAGGTATAGTTATACTTTCTTTAATTCTTTTAATAATGCTTAGTGATGCCCTTTTTGACGCGGGATGGCAGGCGAGAAATTCGCAAGTAGCGCTTAGCGGGGTTTGGATTGGTAGGTCAATTGCGCCAATGCTACAGGTTTTAAGCGCTGATCTTGTGGTTCATATTCATAATCTAGCTTACTGGACCCACGTTGTTTGCGTTCTATATTTTTTGACCTTGCTCCCCAATTCGAAGCATTTACATATTGTTACTTCGATTCCAAACGTATTTTTTTCGCGACTTCCAGAAAGAGGTAACGGACTTCACCGTATTAACTTTGAGAATGAGGAGCAGGAAAGTTTTGGTGTCTCGAAGATAGATCAATTTTCCTGGAAAAAACTGCTTGATCTACACAGTTGCACCGAATGCGGACGATGCGATGTCGTTTGTCCCGCTTTGGCGAGCGGTAAACCCCTTTCCCCAAAACAGTTGACGGTTGACTTACGAGACCATCTCAACGCCGAAACACCATATTTGCTTGGTAATAAACTGGAACAGCGCGGGATCCCAACTTTGTTAGGTGGAGTGATCGACGATGAAACACTCTGGTCGTGCACCACTTGTGGTGCTTGTGAAGAGGAGTGCCCTGTCATGATTGAGTATGTTAACAAGGTTGTTGATTTAAGGCGAGGACTTGTGCTCATGGAAAATCGCTACCCCACTGAGTTTGTCAGTGCCTTTAAATCGTTAGAAACACAATCTAATCCATGGGGGTTTGGTCGCAATACGCGTTCTGACTGGGCAAAAGAGTTGGATGTTAAAACTTGGGACAAACACAACCCAACCGAATACCTCTATTTTGTGGGTTGTAACGGCGCATTTGATAGCAGAGGAAAAAAGATTGCCGCGGCAGTGGTCCATTCTTTGAAATCTGCTGGAGTTGACTTTTCTATCCTTGGTAATGATGAAGGCTGTACGGGTGACCCAGCTCGACGTGCAGGCAACGAATATCTATTTGATCTTCTTGCATCAAGAAACGCTAAACTATTTAAAGAAAAATCTATAATAAAAATTGTTACACATTGCCCACATTGTTTTAATTCACTTAAGAATGAGTATTCTGAATTTGGTGTTGAGCTCGATGTCATACACCACTCTGAATTGCTGGAGCATCTAGTAAAGAGTGGTAAAAGCATTGGTAAAGGAAAGGAGTCAGGTAATGTGGTGTATCACGATTCCTGCTATCTTGGCCGCCATAATAAACTGTATGACGCACCGCGTGAAATAGTAGCTCATAATTCCGAGTCTGGAAAAGTACTTGATATTGATGCTAGTAGAGAACGTGGTACTTGCTGCGGGGCAGGTGGAGGACGATTTTTACTCGAAGAGAAAACTGGCGTGCGGATGAGTCACCAGCGTGTTGACCAGCTTATGGAATCTAATCCAGATACTATTGCTGTGTCCTGCCCGTTCTGCGTTCTTATGCTGGAGGATGCCCTTAAGGCCAAAAACCTTCAAGACCAAGTAAAGGTCAAAGATATATCAGAGCTTGCGAATGAAGCATAGTATTTGATTCTTCTGATTGTGATAGAATGCCCTTCCTTTGCAACTGAAAGCCTACATAAAATCTTGATGAATAAAGAAAACGACACTGGCTTGACCCCTTCCAATTTTATTCGAGAAATTGTTAAAGAAGATATAGCATCGAATAAGTGGGGAGGACGTATTTGTACCCGTTTTCCGCCTGAACCAAACGGGTTTCTCCATATTGGTCATGCTAAATCCATTTGTATTAACTTTGGTCTTGCCATTGAGTTCGGAGGAACGTGCAATCTGCGCTTTGATGACACTAATCCTCTCAAAGAAGAGGATATCTATGTTCAATCCATTATCGAAGATATCAAATGGCTAGGTTTTAGTTGGGAGGATAAAATATGCTATACATCTGAATACTTTGATCAATTGTATGATTGGGCGATATGTTTAATTAAAAAAGAGGTAGCATATGTAGATGACTTGAACGCCGATGAGATACGGGAGTATCGCGGTACACCAACTCAAGCCGGGGAGGATAGCCCGTTTCGCAAGCGTTCTGTCGAAGAAAATCTGAGCTTGTTTGCGCGTATGAAAAATGGCGAGTTTTCTGATGGTGCCAAAGTTCTTCGCGCGAAAATCGATATGGCATCAGGTAATCTCAATATGCGTGATCCAGTTCTCTACCGCATCCTTAGAGCGCGACATCACCGTACGGGAGATACGTGGTGTATATATCCAATGTACGACTTTGCACATGGTCAGTCTGATTCCATTGAGAAAATTACACACTCCATCTGTACGTTAGAATTTGAAGATCACCGTCCGCTCTATGACTGGATTATCGACAAACTCGATATTTATCACCCGCAGCAGATAGAATTTGCGCGTCTTAATCTTGATTACACTCTATTGAGCAAACGTAAACTTTTACAATTGGTAAACGAGGAACATGTTTCTGGTTGGAATGATCCTCGCATGCCTACCATTTCAGGGATGAGGCGCCGTGGATACACTCCCGAATCGATCCGCGATTTCTGCGAACGTATCGGAGTTGCCAAAGCCAATAGCAAAGTTGAAATGGCGTTACTGGAGTATTGCTTGCGAGAAGACCTAAATAAGCGGGCTATGCGGATGATGGCAGTTTTACGCCCCTTAAAATTAACCATCAAAAATTACCCTAAAGGACAGGTCGAAGAACTTAATGCCGAGAATAACCCGGAAGACCCGGAGGCTGGTACTAGAAAGGTCCCGTTTTCACGAGAACTTTATATTGAGCAGGAAGACTTTATGGAAGACCCGCCAAAAAAGTTTTTCCGGCTTGCACCAGGAAAAGAAGTGCGACTCAAGCATGCTTACATCGTTAAGTGTGAAGAAGTTTTAAAGGACGACAATGGAAATATTACCGAATTGAAATGTACTTATGATCCTGATTCAAAAACAGGTGGCGCGACGGCTGGACGAAAGATTAAGGGCACGCTTCACTGGGTATCGGCACCGCAAGCAAAAAAAGCGGAAGTGCGAATGTACAATCACCTGTTCATAAATGAAAATCCAGCCAATGATCAGGAGCATCCTACCTTAAAGTCTGCGCTCAATTCAGAATCAATAGAAATTTTACAGGATTGTAAAATTGAACCTGCGTTAGCGGAGGCAAAACCAGGTGACAGGTTTCAATTTTTACGGATGGGCTACTTTTGCGCGGATTCAAAAGACTTTGCCCCTGATAGACCCGTATTCAATCGAGCTGTTACCTTGCGAGATACTTGGGCAAAAATCACAAAAAAATAAGTAGATATTAAAATTGAAAGATTAGGAGAGTGGCTTTCCGTTGAACTGAAAGCCCTTGAAGTGTTTTTTAACTGAATAATTATATTGTATAGATAAATTTTTGGAGTTGTAATGCAAAAAAAATTAAAGGCTTTCACTGAGTCAAAAAACTTTCAAATATTTTTCATAGGAATAATTATTTTATCGGGCGTAGTGGTGGGGTTGGATTCGTATCCTGAAATTTCTGATGAACATGGAACGATATTACGTTCTTTGGACAGTATTATTTTGGGGTTCTTTGTTTTCGAAATCTGTCTCAAATTAATTTCATTTACACCAAGGGTCCACGAGTTTTTCAAAGATGGGTGGAATATATTTGACTTTGTTGTAGTTAGTGCTTGCTTTCTACCATTTGATGGCCAATCGATTATTGTGCTTAGGCTCCTCAGAGTATTGCGGATTGTACGGTTAGTAGGCACTATTCCAGAATTGAAGTTGATTGTTAACACACTTTTAAAAAGTATTCCTTCTTTAGGATATATTGGTGTTTTATTATTTATTTTATTTTATATCTATGCGTGCTTGGGAACTTTTTTATTTCGTGGAAATGATCCCATTCATTTTGAAAGTCTTCACATATCACTTCTGAGTCTGTTTCGTGTGGCTACTCTGGAGGATTGGACAGACATAATGTACACAGCCATATACGGTTGCCAAAACTATGGCTATTTTGGGATGAAGGAGTTGTGTAAAAACTCGAACGCGTTTCCTTTTTTAGGGTGGTTTTATTTTGTAAGTTTTGTTTTACTTGCGACCTTCATTTTTTTCAATTTATTTATCGGTGTGATTATTAGCAACATGGAGGATATAAAGGAAAAAGAGAGACTGAGACTAGATCCAGACTTGGCAATGTTGGGGAAGTCTGAGTCTGATATTAAGATATTACTCGGCAAAATTAAAAAAGATATGGTTTTACTGGAGTCGCATATTTCATTTCTGGAAAACGTGGAGGAAAGCAGATTCAAGGATGACCGCTAAGTGCATTAGATGGAGGTTTGAAGTTCCAATCGGTTTTTCTTGCTACTTTAAATTTAAAAGCAAAAAAACCCTCACCCAATGATGGGTAAGGGGCAAAGATTAGTAAAGTAGCGGTGAAGTTAATCGAAATCTAAAACATCTGGCTTGTAGTTTTTTGGAAATTTCCCTACACCTTCAACTTTTTGCCATTCAGATTCGTCTATTTTTATTTTAAACGGTAAGTCATCAATTCTTGCGGTTGAGACAGGGGGTAATCCTTTAGCTATATGTGCTTTAAGTTGGGTTGTGTCTGGTTGTTTTGGTGGCTCCGCTGGTTTGAGTGGTTGAGGGCTTACATCGATATCTGCTCCGAACGTATTTAAATACTCAATATATTGAGGGTTGACCATAAGGCTCTCCTTTATCATGATGATGAGAGGGTGTGGTGAAAATAAATCTAATTATCTATGCGGGAAACCTTCCTATTCCCGCAACTTCTTTCCATTGTTTTGCTTGGATATTATCTTTTATGACGAGATTTTTAGGGGGATCTGATTTTTGCTTCTCCAGTGTCTTTACTTGCGACTCTAGTATATTACATCTTGTGCGTAACTGAGATTCTACAGAGTTCCTGTTGCTATCCATAAACATCTCCTGATATTGGCGTGGTGGTATTGCCTTGTTAAGAAAGAAGTAATCAGACCGCCTAGATATTTCTATATCTAGTGTCACTCAATAAAATATATACAATATATTGTATTGTCAAACAAAAACTATGATCCATTGGCATATGTTTTGGTTGGGGCATAAAAGATCAAATCTCCTGTGGATCAGGAATCCTTCTTTGATTCTTTTCGTCTCTGAATCCAGAAACTTAGGTTTTTATATTGCAATGTATGTAATCAGGGAGGTTGATTCTCAGTCTTGCTTTTCTATAAAGCTCACTGCTTCATTCAACCGCTTGAGCGTTGTGGTTTTTCCGAGCAGCAAGATAACATCATAAATTCCTGGACTAGCGGTACTCCCGGTAAGCGCCACACGTACTGGTTGAGCCAGTTTTCCAAGCTTAAGCCCAGCTTCTTCCGCTACCTTTTTGAATAAATTTTCCAGGGAATCATGTTCTAACACTGCCATGCTATTGATCGTGACGATAAGTTTTTCGATATGTGGCTTGATATCTTTATTTAGAAATTTATTCCGCGCTTTTTCGTCAAACGTAAGTTCCTTTTTAAAATAGAAGGCTGATTTTTGTGCCATTTCAATCAGTGTTTGGGCTCTTTGGTTGAGTGATGGGATTGGTTTAGCGATATCTTCTTTACTAAGATCGTGTTGATAAGGTAAAAGATCTTCCTTAATGAGAAAAGGTTCTAGTTTGGTGGCAAGATCTATGGGGTCAGCATTTTGGATATATTGCTGATTCAACCACTGCAGCTTTTCCGGATTGAATACCGCTGCGGAGGTAGTGACATTTTCCAGCGAGAAATGCTTGATCATTTCTTCTTGAGTGAACACTTCCTGGTCGCCGTGGGACCAGCCGAGCCTAACAAGGTAATTGATGAGCGCGTCAGGAAGATATCCCATATCACGATAGGCAAGTACCGAGGTTGCCCCGTGGCGTTTGCTGAGTCGAGTTTTGTCTGCCCCGAGAATCATCGAAATATGCGCGAATTCTGGGCGAGGCAGCCCAAGGCCATCGTACAGCAACACTTGTCTAGGCGTATTTGACAAGTGATCATCACCTCGAATAACGTGAGTAATCCCCATGTCACTGTCATCCACTACAACAACAAAATTGTACGTGGGTGTCCCGTCTGACCGCAGAATGATGAGGTCGTCCAACTCCTCGTTCTGGAAAATCACATTACCGCGAAGTAAGTCTTTTACGGTGATCGAACCTTCTTGTGGCACTTTAAAGCGGATGACGAAAGGAATTCCTTTAGGTTGATCTGACAGGTTGCGGCAGGTGCCATCATATTTTGGTTTGAGGCCTTTAGCTTGTGCCTCCTTTCGTTTTTGGTCCAGTTCCTCTGTTGTGCAGAAACAGGGGTAGGCTTTATTCTCGTTTATAAGCTGATCTGCTTTTTCTTTGTATATAGACTGGCGGTCGGTTTGACGAAAAGGACCTTCGTCGTAGTCCAAGCCTAACCACTTCATCGACTCTATAATTTCTTCAATCGACTCCTCAGTGGAACGAGACGCATCAGTATCTTCGATTCGTAATATAAACTTCCCTTTATGATGACGAGCAAATAGCCAATTGAATAAGGCTGTACGAACACCGCCAATGTGCAGATACCCTGTTGGGCTAGGCGCAAAGCGAACTTGAACTGGGGTAGTCATAATTTGATTATTAAAATATGGTTGTTCAGTCGCCAGAGCTTACACTTCCGGCAAAAGCGTAACAATATATTTAGTTAATTAACAGGAAAGTTTAGCAAAATGTAAGCTTACCCCTTCTTTGCCTATAGCGGGGTTCAGTTTGAAATTTTTATCAATTTAATGGAGAAAATGAGTGCTTTGCCCGCCAAGGGGTGGTTCATATCTATGACAATATATTCTTTTGTGACCTCTGTGATCATGGCCCTTCTTGATGCCCCTCCTGGCCCTCCACCCATCATGAGCCCCATTCCTGGCTTGGGTTCTGGTTTGGGGGGAAGTTCAGAGCGCAGCACTTTATGGGTGAGTTTTTTATTTTTCTCACCATAAGCTTCTGCCGGTTGAAGGGTAAACTTTTTTTCTTCCATAAGCTTCATCCCAATCACTGCTTTATCAAACCCCGGAATCACCTGACCAGACCCAACAATAAACTGAAATGGTTTGTCATGATCTTTAGAGCTGTCAAACACTGTTCCATCGTCAAGAGAGCCTTTATACTCTATGGACACGTTGTCACCTTTTTTAGCGACCTTATCAGCGAAAGCGCGGGGCAGGCTTCCTGCAAGTGTTAAATAAAAAAATAAAATAAAAAAACAGGGTAAGCGAACAACGCGAAGATATTTCATGCCAGATTCCTTTGGTATGTTTGAATTGCTGGCCACTCTAACATATTGGGTATTAAAAATTAAGGAAGGTGGAATACCATTTAGAAAAGCTAGTTAGGTGAGAAAAAAAGACAAAAAACAGCCGATAGAGTTTGAGGGGGACTGAAGACACTACCTTAATTATCATGCTCTTTCGGCAAGCGTGTTATTCACATATAATGGAACAAAACAAAATCTTCTGATTATCAAAACTTTGAAAAAATGGTTTGAAAGATTAGGAATGATAACAAAATTATTGTGAATATTTTGAGTTTTTATGTTGATGGTTTTCTTACACTATTTTTTTTGAAGTGAAAAATGGAAATAACTAAAACTTGTTGCACCTCTATTCTTACCAGAACGTCAGGTTATTTAAGGGAGGTGTGTTCGCATTCGCTCAACCCGTATATTGGGTGCGGATACGGCAATTCTTCCTGTGGTGAAGGATGTTATGTCCGGTTTAATCAATGGCTTTTACGTGGACGGAAATGGGGAGATTTTGTTGATGTAAAAATAAACGCTGACAAGGTTTATTATAAAACTGCTCAGGCAGAAAGGCATTGGGCAGCACGAAGGGGGATTCCTTTTTCCATATTTTTTTCCAGTTCCACGGATCCTTGGCAACCTGTAGAGCGGAAATTTCGTGTTACGCATCGGATATTGAATGCGATGCTAGAAAAGGTGCCGGATATACTGATTTTGCAAACGCACAGTTCAATGATCTTGGAAGATATGGAGTGTATCGTTGCTCTTGACCGGTTGTGCGACTTGAGGGTTCACCTTTCCATTGAAGGAGACCAAGATAGTCTTCCGGGCCTTCCGCCGCCTCCATGCTCTGTGGATCAGCGAATCAAGCTGGTTAAAGAATTTGCCTTAAGAGGAATCAAAGTAGTGGTTTGTATGTCTCCGCTATACCCGCTGAGAGACCCTGATTATTTTTTCTCCAGGATTACTGAGTCTGGGGCTTCGGCAGTTGTGATTGATCATTTTATTGAGGGTGACGGGACGCAAGATGGTTCGCGGACTAAACGTACCCGATTGCCCTTGGCTATAAAATCTTTTGATGAACAAGCCCTTGAGCTTTCTTATAGGGAGAAGGTTGCTGCAATTGCTAGAAATTATCTACCGGTTGGCATTTCCGCGCCAGGTTTTGCGGGAGTTTACTCTTCCAAAGTGGTTTCAATTGCTGAAAAAACATAGTTATGATCCCTATAATTCCATCCGACCTTAAACAAGAAATTATTTCCCTTGATGGGAAAGGGTATAAAGCATACAAATCTTTACAGGGGAAATCTTTTGGTTACGACCCTTTTACTGTTCGGTTTGAACATGTGCAGGGCGACTCCTTTGCCCAACCAACCCGCTTGTCTATTTCGATAGGAGTAGATGAAGCAGGTTTTTTACCCTCCTTATTCAATAATCCTACACGAAAATTGGCTCTAGAAGATCACTTGCTTCGTCGCGTAAATTACTTTATTTCGGCTAATAAAACTCGTGTAAAAGGTTCTGGAAAAAGTGGAAAAGTTCAAGTTCAAATACCAGGACAGAAGATTCTAAAGCGGAGTGGAATGTTAGTGAAAGGATCGAGGTTGCAGTTAATCATGTTTGCCGGCCTTCCTGCGCAGGGCCGTACCGTTTTAGGAAATGAGTGTCTTAAACTTTTTTCAGAAGTGCTCCCGCCTATCTGGCATAAGTCGCTGATAGCATCTTCGCTTGATAAGAATGAATTGAGTCGTGCCATCGAAACCTTGGAGGACTATCAATTTATCCAATCAGAACTTAATAAAAATAATTGGGTGACATTCGTCGCTAACGGATCTAACTTGCCACGTTCTTCGGGGGCAAGCGATACTCCCCTTTTAGATGTGAGCACGATTTTTGAAGCTCCTGAAGGATTGAAGAAATTGGTCGAACTGCCGAACGCGGGAAAAGTTGAAGGAATGGCTATACCCAGAGGGATTACGTTGATAGTCGGCGGTGGTTTTCATGGTAAAAGCACACTACTTCGAGCAATTCAAGATGGGGTATATCCCCATTTGGCTGGGGATGGACGCGAGCGTATAGCGACTCTTCCCAGTGCGGTAAAAATAAGAGCAGAAGACGGGCGCGCTGTTAGTTCGGTTAATTTATCTGCATTCATGAATAACTTGCCTGGAATCAACTCTACGGAAAAATTTTCGACTCAATCTGCTAGCGGGTCCACTTCACAGGCTGTCAATATTCTAGAAGCTTTAGAGGCAGGATCAAAGTTGTTGCTCATGGACGAGGATACATGCGCTACTAATTTTATGATTCGCGACGCAAGGATGCAAATGCTGGTTGCAAAATTAAAAGAGCCGATTACCCCGTTTCTTGACCGGATTCAGGAGGTTAATGAATTTCTTGGTGTTAGTGTGATTCTCGTTATGGGTGGTAGTGGAGACTACTTTGATCCAGCAGACCATGTTATTACGATGGAAGAATTCCGACCCCGAGTTGTTACCGAGGAAGCAAAGAGTCTCGTTATAAAAAACCCGGGGCAGAGAAAAAAAGAAACAACTTTCCCTTTTCCTCTAATTTGTGAAAGGCGCTGGGATATATCTAGATTAAAATTTGGTAAAGGTAAAAAAGAGGCAAAGATCCGTACCACGGGACTCGATACTTTGACCCTGGGAGAGATGGAAATTGATGTGCGTTATATTGAACAACTTACAGAAGAAGGGCAGCTTTCATTGTGTGGGTGGATTCTTAGGCGATTACAATTCGCATTAAATGAATCTGATATGCCATTTGTCAAAGGTCTTCAAAAAATATTTTCGGAAATTGAAAAAAAGGAGTTCGATGGGCTCGTTCCTTATAACGATGGGCTGCAAGCTTTACCGAGACTTCAAGATGTTATGGGGGTTATCAACCGGATTAGATTTTAAGATTAGAGCACAGCATAGTTAATGCCACATAAATCGATTTAACTTTACCCATAAAGAACGATTTTTTACTAAATTACCTTCCAGCAAACTTCCTTTTTGTGATGGTACTCACACAAAACTATGAGCACAGATTATAAAAATGAATTTGGCGGTTGGGTGATTCGCTTTCGTTGGTGGATCATCCTATTTGCAATTGTACTTGTGTTTGCTGCAGCATCTGGGGCGCGCTTTCTTGGTTTTTCCACTGACTATCGTGTGTTTTTCAGCAAGGATAATCCTCAACTGGTTGCCTTTGAAACACTACAGAATACCTACACCAAAAACGATAACATTATGTTTGCTGTGGAACCCAAAGACGGCAATGTTTTTTCACGTGAGACGTTGGCAATTATAGAAGAAATCACTCATGCATCATGGAAAATTCCCTATTCAATTAGAGTCGATTCGGTAACCAACTTTCAATATACATGGGCTGATGGAGATGACCTGGTTGTTCAGGATCTGGTAGAAAAAGCGGGATCATTCACCGACGAACAGTTGGAAAAGATTAAGGGGGTTGCTCTTGCTGAGCCGCTCCTGCTAAACCGACTTATAACTCACAAATCAAATATCACTGGTATCAACGTCACAATTAACCGCCCGCAAAAGACCATTACCGAAACACCGGAGGTGGTTGCATTTGCCCGTGAAATACGAGACCGATTTCAGAAAAAACATCCGAAAATTAATATTTACTTGACTGGTGTTTTGTTAATGGACAACGCTTTTAACGAAGCTGGTCAAGGGGATATGAAATCACTCGTTCCGATTATGTACGGGATTGTTCTGTTTATTATAGCTTTCAGCCTACGAACATTTTGGGGGACTTTAACCACTACTCTGATCATGGGGTTTTCTATTCTAACCGGTATGGGTCTCGCCGGCTGGTCTGGAATTTTATTGACTCCAATTTCAGCCAATGCACCTACGATTATTCTCACCCTTGCGGTAGCAGATAGTATCCATATTCTGGTAACCCTGTTTTATGAAATGCGGCATGGTAAACCAAAGTACGAGGCAATACGAGAGTCATTACGTGTAAATCATCAACCAGTTTTTATTACCAGTGTCACAACCGCCATTGGTTTTCTCAGTCTAAATTTTAGTGATTCTCCACCCTTCCGCGACCTGGGAAACATAGTCGCAATGGGCGTGATGTCAGCCTACATTTACTCCGTATTTTTCTTGCCCGCAATAATGGCAGTTTTACCTCTCCGTGTGAAGGTTGTTTCCTCTTCAAATAATGGCCTAATTGACAAATTGAGTGACTGGGTGATTAATAACCGGAATAGCCTTTTTTGGAGCATGATGATAATCATCATCGTTCTCTCAGCAAAAATTCCTCAAATCCAGATCGATGAAAAATTTAACGAATACTTCGATACTCGATATCAGTTCCGTGGTGACAACGATTACGTCACAGAACACCTAACGGGATTCGAATCGATTGAATACTCATTAAACGCCGGTGATTCAGGAGGGGTCAGTAATCCCGCTTATCTCAAAAAAGTCGATGAGTTTGCACAATGGTACAGGAAACAACCGGGTGTTATGTATGTCGGCACGTTGACCGATACCATGAAACGGCTGAACAAGAATATGCACGGTGACGATGAGGCTTATTATCGTCTGCCTGAAGAACGAGACCTGTCGGCCCAGTATTTGTTGTTGTATGAATTATCTCTGCCCTTTGGCTTAGACCTGAACAACCAAATTAATATAGATAAATCATCTACCCGTTTCACCGCTATTCTTGAAAGTGTATCAACACAGCATGCTCTTGCTTTAGAAAAAAGGGCGCAAAAGTGGTTAAGAGAAAATGCACCTCCAGAAATGGCTTCACATGGGGCTAGTCCTCTAATTATGTTCTCGCACATAGCCAAGAGAAATATTGATAGCATGATGATTGGTAATACGCTGGCCTTGCTTCTGATTTCCGCTATTCTTATAGCGGTACTACGCAGTTTTAAACTTGGGTTAATCAGTACGGTTCCCAATCTGGTTCCGATGTTCATGACTTTTGGCTTGTGGGGGTGGGTGGTAGGAGAAATTGGATTGGCAGTTTCAGTTGTAGCCCCAGTAGCCCTTGGTATTATTGTTGATGATACTGTTCATTTTTTAAGTAAATTTCGTAGAGCACGGATAGAACTTGGAAAGACAACCGAAGAGGCAATACGCTATTCGTTCCACACGGTGGGTCCTGCATTATTTCTGACATCTTTAATTCTGGTGTGTGGTTTTCTAGTGTTGACTTTCTCGGGGTTTCGCATGAATGTTCAACTAGGATACATGACTACCATTTCTATTATCTTTGCTCTGTTGGCAGATTTTCTGTTTCTTCCAACTCTTATCATGAAATTGAGTAACCCAATCACAGAAAATAAAAGTCATCTATAAAAGAGAGATTCTTATAATGAAACACTTTTTATATTTTTTATTCACAGCTGTTTTTTTCAACGTCAGCCTAGCAACTGCGGAGACACCAGAAGAAAAAGGACTCGTCATTGCCCAAGAAGATGACAAGCGAGATAATGGATTTCAGGATTTTACTGCTAGCATGGTGATGGTGTTGAAAAACCGCCAAGGAGAGGAAAGTTCGCGGAATATCAGAAATAAAACTCTTGAAGTCGAAAATGATGGTGATAAATCGCTTTCAATTTTTGAACGGCCTCGCGATGTAAAAGGAACCGCACTCCTCAATTTTACGCATAAAACCGGCACTGACGACCAATGGCTTTATTTGCCAGCCTTAAAACGTGTCAAGCGTATCAGTTCCGCCAATAAATCGGGTTCGTTTATGGGTAGCGAATTTGCTTTCGAAGACATTACGAGTCAGGAAGTGGAGAAATATACCTATAAATGGATTCGTGATCAAGAATACCAAGGTGAAAAGTGCTTTGTCTTCGAGCGATACCCGACTTATAAAAACTCAGGGTACACACGGCAGGTTGTATGGCTTGATCAGAAAGATTATAAAATCCTTCAAATTAAATTTTATGATAGAAAAAATGCACTGCTAAAAACATTGATTCAATCTGATTTTAAACAATACCTCGAAAAATACTGGTACCCGGGAACCATGTATATGGAAAATCACCAGACAGGAAAAAGTACCCTAATTACCTGGAAGAATTATAAATTTCGAAACGGTCTTAGAAGCAAAGATTTCAATAAGAGTAGTCTCAAGCGTGTGCGGTAAGTATGCCCTCAGTAAAACCATCTCAAATACTACGTAGTTTCCTATTTATTTTTGTCTTAAATTTGTTATTTTTCCCTCCATCGAAAATTTTTGCCCATGAAATTTCAGGTTATGTTGCGGGCGAAATTCGCCTTTTCCCAAATGATGCATTACATAGCGGGCAGAACGAACAGTCCTCCTCATTTTTTGTTCAGCCTGAATATTATCATGAGTTCGAAACTGGCAGCAGTTTTACTTTTGTACCTTTCTTCCGACTCGATAGCGGTGATCAGGAACGCACACATTTAGACATTCGTGAACTTACCTACTTATGGCTTAAAGAAGATTTTGAATTAAGAGTTGGGGTTCGAAAAGTTTTTTGGGGAGTTACCGAGTTTATCCACCTTGTAGATATTATCAATCAGACCGATTTAGTCGAAAATATGGATACCGAAGACAAATTGGGTCAGCCAATGACTAATTTTTCTATTTCTCGCGATTGGGGAATGGTCGATATTTTCTGGATGCCCTTTTTTCGCGAGCGAACTTTTGTCGGAACAGGAGGAAGAATGCGAGGGGATACTATTATTGATGAAGACCGGTCCCAGTATGAAAGCGCCGCTGAAGAATGGCACAGTGATTGGGCGTTACGTTACTCACATACGTTTGATGAATTTGATATAGGTTTATCACAGTTCACGGGAACTAACCGTGATCCTACCTTGCTTGATGGGACTGACTCTAGTGGTAGCGATATAAAAATTCCAAAATATGAGCAAATCAACCAAACCAGCCTTGATGTCGCATACGTAGTTGGAGAATGGTTATGGAAGCTCGAATCCCTTTACCGCTCCGGGCAAGGCAATGAGAATTATTTTGCCTGGGCGGGAGGGTTCGAATACACATTAGTAGGGGTTCTTGAATCAAGCATGGACCTCGGTTTCGTTGGAGAGTGGTTGTATGACGATAGGAAAGATGATGCTACTACTCCTTTTGAAAATGACATTGCTGGTGGCTTGAGGTTGACTGTTAATGATGCCGCTAGTTCCGAAGCTCTTCTGGGGTGGGTTCAGGACGTAGACACCAACGCGCGACTTTTTTTTCTAGAAGCCAGCCGACGATTTGGAAGTAACTGGTTGCTTAATCTCGAAGTGCGCTTGTCTCTTGATCAACCTGATTCAGATTTTTTGTTTCCCCAACGGCAAGACGATCTCTTCCAGACCGAACTGATTTATTATTTCTAGACCATCTCGGTAATTAAGAGTGACACCTTGTCGACTTTAGTGTCGATGACCTTGGTCAGCCTGATATTTTTTATTATCATTCTATTTTATAATTTTTATTTAATTAAAGGCGCTTTGGGGAATAAAGGGTAGGTACCCTTTATGAAGACATGATCGAGCCCTGCTCGGCTAGAAGGCCATATGCCCTTTGTAACGTTCTTTGGTTCGTTCCCTTTGAATACAAGGTATCCATATTTCCCGTAGTGAGGTAATTTGCGCATCAATCCGGGAATACTTTTTTTTGATGGTGCAACAAGCCATACTATTTGTTTGTTGTAGGAGTTGTGATGGCTTAGAGCGAAAACAAAGCTGTGATTTCTCCATTTAAAATACCTCCCGTCTAAAGTTACTCCTTGCTCGTTGACTTCCACCTCGTATTGACTGAGTTGGGCTTTGATTTTCTGGGATAGCTTGTTGTTTTTTCCAAATACCCATAAATTATTAGTTGCATTATTGTTCTGAGAATTATCTTTAAAATTAATATATGGAGGACTAGATGTGGCTTCTATTGACTTATAAAAATTCTTATAAGCACTGAGTAGTTCATTCGAACCATTACTTTCTGGGAATAGGGTTGTTTTTATTTCTGCTCCGTAAGCTTTCCCTAGGTTAGGTGGTGCTTCTTTTGGGTTTAAGCGACGAAACACTTCATGGTTAGGGTCAAGCATCACCTTGAGAGGTTTTGTGTCGAAAGAAAAAATTGACACCTGTTTTCTGTCCGTGATGGTTATATTTTCAACCCTGGGTTTTTGTTTGTCGGTTAGCCATACGGCAACAGGAAGTTTAAACGTAAAGGTGGGGTCGGATTGTGTCTGCCTAGTTTCTATTTTTAGCAGATAAGTTCCATTTTGTTTAGTCTTTGATGCAGAGAAAAGCTTTAGCTTTGGAGCCCCCTTACGGAATATCCACTGGTTAAAAAACTTTTCCAAATTGCGTCCGCTTACACCTTCAAACGAGGCCTGTATTTCTTTAAAACCAGCATAGCGGAATTGATTTTTTTTATAAAAATTTCGTAATGCCTTAAGGAAAATAGTATCACCTACTTCAAGGCGCAGCATGTGAAAAACCATTAACATTTTCCCGTAACCTATCGCTTGCGAAGCCGTGCTATCGCGCTCCTTAAATTTTGATAATGGGAAATCGTTTGTCTTGTTAATATAACTCGAGTACTTCATTAATTCTTGAAATCGATATTGTTTCCCCTTCCCGACTTGTTCTAGTAACAGGTGGTCTGCAAGATAGCTGGTTAGTCCTTCTGCCCAATTGCCAGAATTAGGTTGAATGTAAACTCCATTACCGAACCAGTTATGTAAAATTTCATGAGGGTATGAGGTATGGAGAATAAATGGGAAACGGATCACACGTGATCCAAGTAGCGTAAATGATGGCATTCCATATCCAGTTTGTCGGGAGTTTTCTACCAATGCAAATTTTTTGTACGGGTATGGGGCAATTATTTTGGAGTATAAATCGATATAGAATTTTGTTGCTTTTAAATATTTATTTGCCAAATCGTTGTCAGCATCACGAAGGTAAGCATAAAGTGATGTCGGGCCATGATGACTTGAAAACTCGTGATAATGATCCGCTACGATTAAGATTTCCTCTTGGGGTTTATTTTCTTTCCATATAGTTGTTCTGGTTCCGTTTTTTACTGAGTCTTTTAACTTTTCCCCCTGACTTACTATCCTTATGTTTGAGGGTGCTTGAATTTTGACTTGAAAGGTCACTTTGAAGCGTGTTTTATCTTTGATTTCTGGTTGTGGGTAGAAATAATCCTTGCCAGAAATAAACAAAGTCTCCATGTTGTTGCTGGTAATTTCCAAGGGCAGGGTGTACGTGCAGATCAATTTAAATGAGTTTGCTGTGTTTTCACCTATGTGTCGGTATCGTGGGAGTTTGAATTTTAAAAAAACATCACGAGCGATTGCAGTTGATATGTCTTCTCCATTAAACGAAATATATTTTATTTTTGAATTTTTGTTTAATCTGAAATTAGGAGTAGATTGAATGATGCTTTGAGGGATTGTGACAATATCATGGATGCTTGCGTTAGATTTAGAGGGATCAAGAGTTATAGTTAACGAATGGTGGATTAGGGGGTCTGATGCAACTACAGAAGAAGCGATGGTGAAGTAGAAAAAATTGATAAGAAGATAGATTGTTCGTTTCATTATTTTTACAGAGAATCTGTTTGCTCCCGACACTTTCTTCTAGAGGTAGTGTTGGTTTGCATGGTAATGGATTAACCTACGACGGCGTCGACGCCACGATGATTTTTGCCGACGATTCGTACCACGACACGGTTGGGAATACATGCGGCAAGTCGATCAGCGTAACGGAGGTATCCAGACTTAATGCATACTTTATTTTTGCATGGTGAACGAACGATGCGAGCCCGCCCTTTTTTGACTTCAATTTCTGTCAGACCGAGCGGTCCTTCGACATGAGTAGCTTGGTCTTGATCAAGTGGTAAGCGAATCGTTTCTTTTTGGTTGACTGTGACTACGACCCAGTTACCTTCACTAAACCCCGCTCCCCACTTTGCAAAAAGCCAACCGTTTAAAACAAGTAGTGCCGCAACGAGGATTTTATCCGCGGTTGTAATACGCATGGTTGTTTGAAAGGATTCGATTTGTTAGGTTAAAGTTCATAAAGTATTTTTGTTGAGCAATTTTTTTAGCGAGTTTTTCTCCGGTCTGTTTTTTTATATAACCTTCATTAGATTCGTCTGGTTCACAAAAGTATGATGAAGGATATCTTTTAGCTTGACGTGTTCAGGTGCCTCTAGTTGAGGATCTTGTTCGATAAGGTCGATTGCTTCGCGTCTCGACAATTCTAGTAGTTTTATATCACGTAATAGGTTCCCAGCTCTCAATAAAGGCATCCCCGATTGACGGGTTCCGGTGAAATCCCCTGGGCCTCGTATGCGTAAGTCTTCCTCGGCAATTGCGAATCCATCTCGCGATTTCACAATTGCGTTTAATCTGGCTTTCCCATCATCGGTTAATGCATGACTGGTAATAAGGAAGCATTTTGACGCATGCTTTCCGCGTCCCACTCGACCCCGCAACTGATGAAGTTGAGCGAGGCCAAATCTCTCAGCATGTTCGATTAGCATGACAGTTGCATTGGGCACATCGATGCCCACTTCAATGACTGTTGTCGCCACGAGCACATCTATACCCCCATTTTTGAATTCAGCCATGATTGTTTGACGTTCTTCTTTTTTAAGTTTTCCGTGGATGAGTTGGATTTTGAAATTAGGCAGTCTTCTACTCTTCAACTCATCGCTAACATCAATCGCAGCTTTTAAGTCAATAGACTCCGACTCTTCAATGAGAGGGCACACGACATAGGCCTGACGCCCTTCTTTGATTTCTTTTTCTAGTAGATGGTATGCTGCGTCACGCGTATTTTCGTAAAATAGTTTTGTTTCAATAGGCATTCGACCTGGTGGAAACTCATCTAAAAAAGAAACATTCATATCTCCGTAGAGTGTAAGTGCGAGAGATCGGGGAATAGGGGTGGCTGTCATGATAAGAACATGAGGTGTCAGTCCTTTTTTACCTATAGCCTCCCTTTGTAACACCCCGAATCGATGCTGCTCGTCAACAACAATTAATCCTAGATTAAAGAACTCTACTTTCTTTTGAATAAGAGCATGGGTGCCGACAATAATTTGTGTTGTCCCGTGTTCAATGCAGTTGCGTATAAGAGATTTTTCTTTAGCGGTTCCGGAACTGGTGACAAGTTCGGTTGTTATGTTTAGAGCTTTGCAAAATGGGCGAATACTTAGAAAATGTTGTTCAGCCAGAAGTTCAGTTGGGGCCATGAGAACAGCTTGACAGCCGTTATCCACTCCTGTAAGCAAGGCGATTAGAGCGACTACGGTTTTCCCACTCCCTACATCGCCCTGAAGGAGCAGGTTCATGGGTTCTTTTTTTTCCAGGTAGCCCATGATTTCCCCAAGCACTCTTTTTTGTGCATTAGTTAAATCAAATTTTAGGAGTTTAAGAAATTTGCGGATAGTTTCACCGCGAGTTTTAAATGGTTGCCCATGCTCATTTATCTCGACATGTCTTTTTTTAAATGCCAAAGCAAGTTGGAGTAGAAAAAATTCTTCAAAGATCAATCTAGCTTGAGACGGATCTTGAAATTTATCAAGAAACTTGGTTGAGGCATCATTAGGTGGGAAATGTGCCCTTTGAATAGCTTCGCTTCTAGTGGGGAATTTGTACCGTCGTATTATTTTTTCTGGAAGAAATTCCTGGATAAGGTTTTTATAGTTATCAACTACATTTTTCATGATTGTTCGTAATGATTTCAGGTGCAGGCCCTCGGTCGAGTGATAGATAGGAACGATGCGACCTATTTCTAGTGATCCTGAATTTTCATCTGATCGAATTTCCGTATCTGGATGGATTACTTCGAGCCCACCACCATGTTTGTTATGGGTGGGCTTCCCGGAAAAAATCAATTTTCTACCCACTTTTATTTTTTCTGTCATATAAGTTTCATTGAACTGAAACCACTTGACACGCACAAATCCGCTGTCGTCTTGCACTAAGGCCTCGAATATTTTTCTGTGACGTCCAACGCGAATGACAGCTGTATCAACAACTTCCCCGACGAAAGAAACTACTTCACCAGGAACAAGCTTGATAATTTTTTTTACCTGACTTCGATCGTCATAGCGAAACGGAAGATAAAAAAGAGCGTCGGAGACAGTCTCCAAATTTATTTTTTTAAGAAGGTCAGCTCTTTTGGGTCCTACGCCCTTGATAAACTGGAGTGGATCATCGAGGGAAAGATTTTTTGCTAATGTTGGCTTGCCGCCCATGGGTTCACTAGGTTGAATACAATTGATTACGGAGTTTAATTACGTTCTTTGGCAATACATTTATGGAGTTATAAATTATGCTTAGCGAACAGGTTTAAGATAAGCAAACATACTTTACTTACAAAAGGCTGTTTAATAAAAGTAAATTTGACATGGGTGGATCAGGGTTATATTCTTAGAATAGCGCAACATTAGTAAAAACAGTTGATTAGTCCATATCTGCGCAGGTGGGACTATGTGGAGATGAGTAGAAATGTAGAAATGGATTTATTTTATGAATCTGGCAGACATAGCCGATGCGGTGACAAGTTATCATCCCAATGCGAATCTAGATATCATATGGGGTGCTTATGTTTATTCTGCCAAGGCTCACCGAAACCAGAGCCGCCGTTCGGGAGCTGCTTATATTTCCCACCCCCTTGAGGTTGCTTTTAATCTTACACGATTGAAAATGGACGAGCAGACTATTGCTGCTGGTTTATTACATGATACGATTGAGGATACCCTCCTAACAGCAGAAGAACTTCGAGAATTTTTTGGTGACGAGATCTATCATTTGGTGGAAGGTGTTACCAAAATCAGTCAAATTCAATTTCCCAGTAAAGAAGAAAGCCAAGCCGAAAATTACAGAAAGATGATCCTCGCCATGTCGGAAGACATTCGTGTGGTCTTAATTAAACTGGCCGATCGAGCGCATAATATTAAAACCCTCGGGTCGCTTAGTTTCGATGCTCAACAACGTATTGCGCGTGAAACCATGGATATATTCGTTCCCATTGCTAACCGTTTGGGTATCGGGTGGATGAAGGATGAGTTAGAAGATGGTGCGTTCATGTACATGATGCCTGACGAGCATGAATCAATACGTGTCGAATTGGCCAGTGGTCAGAATTTACGAGAGGCCTATGTTGAAAAAGTTCGGACAATTTTGGAAAACGAATTGATGGCATCGGGAATTGGTGGGAAGGTGGGCGGACGCTCCAAACATTTATACGGTATATACAAAAAAATGCAACAACAAGGAATTGGATTTAACGATTTGTATGATCTTACAGGGTTGCGGATACTAACGACTTCTTTGAAAGATTGCTATTCAGTTTTGGGGCAAGTCCATTCACTATGGAAACCTATTCCCGGTCGATTTAAAGACTACATCGCGATGCCTAAACCAAACCTATACCAATCTCTTCATACTGCAGTAATTGGTCCCGAAGGAGAGCGTGTGGAAGTGCAGATTAGGACTGAAGCAATGCACAGGGTTTGTGAGGAAGGGATTGCTGCTCACTGGCAGTACAAAGAAGGGATAAAATTTAAAAACCAATCCATGGCTGAGCAGTTGACTTGGATACGCCATCTGTTGGAAACTCAGAAAGATCTTAAGAACCCAAAAGAATTCATAAATTCCTTTAAAGTAGATTTGTTTTCTAATGAAGTATACGTTTTTACACCAGAGGGTCGAGTTATTCCTTTACAACGCGGGTCCACCCCAGTGGACTTTGCGTATGCGGTTCATACAGATATTGGGGACCATTATTCAGCAGCCAAGGTCAACGGAAGAATAGTTTCATTGCGTTATGAACTAAAGAATGGCGATCGAGTTGAAATAAAGACTGCCAAAACCAAACAGCCCAATCGGGATTGGCTTTCATTTGTAAAAACATCTAAAGCTCGTAGTAAAATTTCAAATTTTATCCACTCTATTGAAAAAGAGAAAAGTCTTAGCCTGGGTAAGGCTTTGTTGTATAAGAGTTTGGCAGAATATCAAGTTGACCCCTCGGAAGTTTTGAAAGGAAAGGTTTTTGATGAAACGCTTCGCGCAAGTGGGTTCGTAAACTTTGAGAGTTTGGTAAGAAGTATTGGTTTGGGTAAAGTTTCAACTCATCAGTTAGTTGAGAAACTTTTGCCTAAAGAAAAAATTGAAGAAAGGCAACGAAAAGAAACCGAACAAGTAAAATTACAGGAAAGAACGCCTGATTTAGCGGGAGTCATCAATCTAAAATGTTTTGATGATGATATCCTTTTACGTGTGGGTAAGTGCTGTCATCCGGTTCCAGGAGACCCCATCACAGGCTATATCACTCGTGGGCGAGGGGTAACAGTCCATCACATTGATTGCGAAAATCTTCAATCTTTTGGGAACGAATCTGAAAGATTCGTTGATGTTCTTTGGGGTGATCAAGTTAAGTCGACGCATTCTGTTCGTATTTCAATCATAGCTGATGACAAACCCGGCCAATTGGCTGAAATAACTCAGATCTTAGCTTTATGCGATATTAATATTACGCTTGCCAATTTACGCCAAGAATCCAATCAAAGAGCTCATTTCGATTTTTTTATTGAAATAAATGACCTTGAGCATTTGAACCGGATGTTTTCGGAGGTTTCTAAAATACCTGGAGTTATCCAAGTGAATCGGATCAAGGATTACGGTGTTGGTAAAAAAAAACGGGGAAGAGACAACCAGGGAGTTTAGGATAGGATGTGTTTTAATAAAGGCAGAGTCTTGAATGAGAAGGCGAACTAAATAATTAAATTACTTTTACTACCTTCCCTGCCTTTAGACATCGGGTACAGACCTTCATGTTTTTTACGGAGCCTTGATACCGTCCTTTGATTTTCTTAAGGTTTGGGTTCCATCGGCGACGGGTTTTATTATTAGCGTGACTGACATTATTTCCAAAAAGAGGTCCTTTATCACACACATCACATCGTTGAGCCATTCATTTATTCCTCTAGTTATGCAAAAGCGTTGTCTCACGGAAGGGTTGATGCTAGCATACAGACGATATTGGGGCAAGTGATTTTGGGTAAAATATGTTAATTACAAAACAGACTACCATTGACGAAGTAATCAGTTCTTGCCCAGAGACGGTAAAATTTTTCAATGACCTTCAGATGAGTTGTGGTAGCTGTTTTGCTGTTAAATTCGACACACTCGAAAGTGGGGCATTGATGCATGGTATGGATGTAAATGATTTAATCGCACGCCTTAACCAATTTATTTCTTCTTCTCCCACCAGTGTTGAGCCTAAAAATAAGTAAGACTGACTGTAAAGATCTTATGTGTTAATGAAACCGCATTGAAACAAGCTTTGGTATGCTTAGGGGGAGTTGGCTGGGAATGGCCTTCCTCGGAGGGGGTTGTGCACTAATTTCAAAAGCCAGTCCGAATACCTCGAGTTGAGGTTTAATCCAAGTTAGTCGAGAAATTCAGATTCAACGATGACATCTTTTAGAATTTTTTCGGCTAATTCATGGCTGTCCACGTGAAAGCTTCCCTCAGCGATTGCAGCCTTGATTTTATCAACTTTATCCACTCGAATATCGGAGGAGCTTTTTACTGCTTCGTGAGATTTTTGGATATCTTTAGCTTTGGAAGACAGAGCGATATGTTCACTAGCTCCGGACGTGCCGCTAGAAGCACCTGTTTTAGCAGATGCTTTTCCCGTGACTTTGACTCGATCCTGAATTGCTTTTCCTTTAACCTTAAAATCGTTTCCAGGAATTTCCATAACAAACACCTAATCTATTTTAAACTATTGTAATTGTTGTTCTTATTTTTTCTAGCTGGGGCCTTTGCCTCCACAGCTTACTTCAAGGCCAACATGCTAATTAATTTATCGGGTATTAGTCAAATAACTTAAGACCTTTTTAAAAAAGACCCTTAGATTTTTTTCTATAAGTCCGAAGCTTTACAAAATTACTGGTAAAACGTTCGTTTGTCAAGGTTTTCAGTGTGACAGATTAAGGTAACTTAAGTGAAAAATTTAAACTTTAACTTATGTTTAAGGAGAATTCTTGAATAAGGTTAGGAACACTTACATTTGCATCTATTTCTGGAGTACGGCAGTTTTTTTGTTGGGATTTTCCGAAGTGGTAAATGCACAGTCTTATGCTACGGGAAAGTACTCCAGAATCATGTGGAACTATTTAGAGGAGTTGTCAGAATTAGGCCCACGGTATGTGGGAACAAAAGGTTATGACAGAACCCTACGATTGATTAGGAACGTAGGAACAGAGTTTGCGGATGAGGTTTTAGAGCATCCCTTTTTTGTCACGCAACATGGTGGTGGACAGAGACAGATGGTTAATATTGAATTTGTTTTTCATGGTAATGCGGAAGGTCGGCCTATTTTACTAGGTGCTCATTATGATACGCGCCCCTTTGCAGACCAAGAATCTGACCCCAGACTACGAGCCCATCCCATAATTGGATCTAATGATGGAGGTTCGGGCACATCGGTTCTTTTAGGGCTTGCTCAGTATTTAAAAGAATACCCTGTAAATCAACCAGTTCGATTCATGTTTTTCGATGGTGAAGATTTTGGTCAAAGTGGTACGGGTGAAATGTTTCTTGGTTCCAAGCACCATGCGAACTATCTCAGAAAAACTTTGAAGAGAGAATGGCCTTTGGCGGTGATTATCGTTGATATGGTAGGAGATAAAGATCTTGAGATTTTCAAAGAGACTCATTCCATAGCTAGCGGTCCGAAAGTTTTAGACCGTATTTATAATGTGGCTAAGCGGATAAATAGCTTTCAATTTAATGAAAAAATTAAACATACAATTCAGGATGACCATCTTCCTTTCGCTAGACTAGGAATCCCATCTGTTCTGTTGATTGATTTTGATTACCCATACTGGCACAAACTTTCTGACACATTAGATAAATGTTCGCCTAAGAGTCTTAACGCTGTTTTTTCAGTTTTGGTGGGAGTGTTGTCAGAATGGTGACCGTCCGGGAATTGCGTTTAGCGTGAAAATCCTTCCATCTTTTTTTTCGCTTCACGGTTTTCTGGTTCAATTTGAAGAATAAACTCTAATTCCTTTTTTGCTTTTAACCTTTTTCCTTGGCGGATGTACACATCATATAGGTTCCAATGCATGGATAGGAAATTTATACCCTTGCTAATTGCTAGGTCATAAGCTTTTTGAGCTTCAACAAGATTACTTTGGCTGATATAGGCATTTCCCAAATTGAAATAGGCAACACCGAATGCAGGATCGAGTTGAATAGCTTTTTTAAGATGAGGAATAGCTTCCTTTGACCGGTTTAGTTTATTAAGAACCGCTCCCAGATTTGAATGCGCCTGAATAAAATTTGGGTATGCCTTAATTGCTTGTTTAAAGTGTTTTACAGCAAGGTTGTATTTTTTTTTCCGAAAATAATATCCCCCTAGATTTGAATTACCCTCAGGAAAGGAGGGATTGAGTGCTATCGCTTTTTCATATTCCTGGATCGCTTGATTAGTGAGGCCTTGACTTTGGTATGCAGCACCTAAATCATAGTGAGCAAGTACAAAGGAATCATCCAACTTAAGCGCTGACTGGAATTCTGTGATTGCACGATCCGTATCTCCTTTGACATATAGATGGTAATTCCCTCTGTAGTAGTGGGCTTCTTTGGAAACTTTGTCTTCTTTTAAAAGGTCATTCAGGGATATTTTTTCATTGGTATTAAGGAATGGTTTTATAGAATTAATAGGCAGTGCTAGGTTTATTGACCGGCCTTCTACGGTAGCAATACCTACTACGTGATTGTTTTTATCCACGACTGGGCCTCCACTGAATCCAGGTCCAAACGAAGCGGTCGTATAAATGAAGGGAAAATCTGGTTCGGATTGTGAATGGATGCCTAAGACAAAACCAAAGGTTTGTATAATTTTTTTCTTAAGGTTATTTTTCTTGCTAGACCCTGAAAAGCTTTCTAAGGGATTGAAATTTTCTGATAAAAACCCAAGTGCACTTAGAAAATTAAAATTTTCAAGCTTGTCAGAATCACCCATTTCCAAAGTCGAGTAGGCACCCTTAGGGAGTTGGAGGAGCGCAAAATCCTTGGCTCGGTCAACTTTTAAAATAGATTCTATTTGAACTCTATCACCGTTAGACATGGCAACTTCAATAACTGCGGCATCGAGCAATACATGATAGTTGGTGACTAGGATCCCTTCAGGTTTCACTACAAACCCTGTTCCTGTTCCCAGTACTTCTCCCGCGGGATCTTTTGCAATTAGGAGAACAATAGCACTCTTATTTACTGAGTTAGCCTGAATAGAATGAGCAAAAATAGCTAATATTACCCAAAAGACTAAAAACAGAATCAGAATTTTTTTAGTTTTGAAGTAAGACATGATTTATGGAGTAACGCTAGATGTATAAAATACGGTGCAGTTTGATTTTAAAGGTATTTTAGAATTTGATCCAATAAATTATCATTTTGATCTTAAAAATGTAAGAAGAGAAGAGTGTTGGTAAAGTAGGGATAAAAAAATGCCTCCCCGAATAGGGGAGGCATAGAAGTTCAGAAAAACTTTCTATTTAACAGTAACAAGAACCGTTGATGTGATCGCGGGATTGTAAGGAACATGCCCGCCATTAGCAAAAAGAGCTCGAATGACATGTTTGCCAGGGCCCAGTTTTAGTTCCTTGCAGGTGGAACCATCACCCATATGAACGTGGTTGGCGTCTTTACCAATTCTCTGACCTAGATCGCTAGGAAGGTCAATATCAATGAGAAGGTGGTGGTGACCTTTGCCAGGGTTAACTCCCTTTTTCGCTGGTTGAACTTCCACTCCATCAACAGCCATACACACTTTCACGGGGCTGGAAACAGTGGCGCCTGTCGCTGGCTCCGTTATGACTACTGCACCGCCAGCATAAACTGAAGATGCACTGAAAACGAAACATACTGCAACCAGAACAAGCCATTCGATTGAAATCTTTTTCATAAAAATAGAACTCCGTTGTAATTTAGTTATTAAAAAAATTCTACTAATGCATAGAAACAAGCAAATATTTAAAACTAACTTTAGTCTAAATATAATCCAGAATAATCTGCTAGTACATTTATG